>MDTG01034571.1_pt1 | contig 14789 bp, 17 predicted proteins | sample 811421 | NCBI WGS metagenome assembly MDTG01 (sample SAMN05326645, study PRJNA326480) | marine metagenome | isolation source: seawater | place: Pacific Ocean: South East | collected 2011
GACGGAACAATACTCATGAGCCTAGTTACAAAGATAAAACATTATAATGAGTTAACAGTCGATGAACTGTATAGATGTATACAGTTAAGAATTGATGGTTTTATAGTAAAGAATAAAACTTGTTATCAAGACTTAGAAGCATACTATGATAAAAATCAATGGTATATGATGACATATGATACAGTTTTAGGATTAGAGCCACAACAGATGGTCGGTGTAAATGCACTATGCACTAATAAAGTATTTACAGGAGATGATGGCACAGAATATAAGTATCCAGCATTTCGTAGACAAGCATGGGTAGATTCTTACAAAGGCGGTAAGTCTACATATGACTTAAAAGTTGGTAGAAGTTTTTGTTATAAACAGTTTGATAGTCCTAATATGATGTTAGAAATAACATACGAAAAGGGTAAACAACAGTTTCTTGATTTTGGTTTTAGAGAAGTTAGTACAAATATAGATAGTGCAGGTAGAAAGAACTGGGTATTTGTATACGAGGAAGAAGACTGGTGTATGCTACCAGATGTAGAAGATTTAGAAAAAATAGTAGATAGAGAGTTAGAGAAGTTAAAAGAGTATGAGTGAGTTATGTAATATACAAATCTTTCCGTTTGATTATGAAAGATTCTTAGGATTTGCTTATAATCTGCACAAAGATGCTGTGCAGTATAAACATCACGGTACAGAGGTCATAGAGGGTATGACTACTGCTAAATTTATGAATAGAGAAGTAATAGATATAGTATGTGAATTAGAAATAAAAGGTAAAGTAAGTGCCAAATTTGTTTATATAGAGCCAAACGCAGTCGTTCCCAGACATAAAGACTGGGGTACACAATGTGCCCTCATGTGGGTATTAGATGATAACGATGCTAGTATAGAATTTGATAGTGGTGTTTACAAGTACAAAGCAGCACTTGTAGATGTCAGTAAAGAACATTGGGTAACAAATACAGATACATGGAGAAGATTATTCAAAATATCTGTATTTGATATGGAGTATGAAGAAGTATGCAAGAATTTAATTTCCCGCTTTTCGTAATCCATACAGATAATGTAGAAGAAATAGATGGTATTCTATGGATTGAAGACCAAGTATTAGATGACAAGAATATGTCAGGCGAAACACTTGGTATTCGTAGACTACAATCCCCAATGAAAAGTATATATCCCCTAAGATATATGATTGAAGATGAGATTGGTCTCATGAAGCATAGAGGCAAGTCCTTTATCGATAATACTGGAGAAGTAATCTATTATGAAAAGCAAGAGACGGTGGCGCTTACGTACTACAAGATTAAGAAAGTTGAGAAGAAGGGCGTGGCAGCACTCATCTGGCTCAAAGACATACCTTACCCTTTTGCAGCCAAAAGACCACCAAAAGAAGGACTCACCTGGGTGGGAATGATACACAAGAGCGGACTTCCTTGGAAAGTTTGGGAGTTTAGCGAAACTAAAAAGAAGGACACATGGCGAAAAATATAGACCCATACCTGTTGATAGTTACTATGGAAGAGTGCGGAGAGTTAGTTCAAGCCTGTTCTAAAGTGTACAGACATGGTAATAAGAAAGAACAAAGAAGATTATTGTCAGAAGAAGTTGGCGATGTACTTGCCATGATGAATCTTTTGTGTGAAGAAGGATTAGTTGATTTAGATATAGTAGAAACAAAAAGAGAGGCACGAGAAGAGAAAGTTAGAAATGTTAGAGCCAAGGTTTGATAGAGAATGGGGCGAGGCGGCTCGTTATCCACAGTTTAAAAAACTTGGCAAAGAAGAGTGGATTAAACTTGCTAAGAAAGGTAAAGCAGTTAGTATCATTACTGTTGATGATATCAGTAGTACAGATGCTTCTAATCCAGATAAGTTTCAAAAGTTAGATAAAAATAAACAAACAAGAGCATTAGCACAGTTAAAAAGTGGTAATGTTGAAATGCCTATTATTGCTATTTACAGCGATGGATACAAAGAATTGATTGCTGGTAATACTAGACTTACAGGAATGATGGCATTAGAGGGTAAAGCAACAGTCTGGGAGTTTGAAGTTCCAGGCAAAAGAGAACAAAAACTATTAGACCCACTAGTAATAAATATAGATGTTTGTGGTATTTGTAATGAAAGTTGCAACTATTGTCCTAGAAGTCATGGATATGATAACAGAAAAGAATATATGTCTTTAGAAATGTTCAAAGACTTTATAGAAACTGTAAATGATTGGGGATATACAGGGTTTATTTGTTGGTCTGGTAGAGGTGAAAACAGTCTTCACCCTGACCATTCTGCTATGATAAAGATACTACATCACAAACACAGAATGTATAAAACTCGTATTTTAACAAACGGGTATAAGTGGGAAAAGAAAAAAGAATTATTAGAAATGTTTGATGTTATGATACTAAATACTTACTCTACAAAAGAAGAAACTGCTAGAAGAAAAGAAGCGTTTCCTTGGGCAGATGTAAGATTCTGGGATCAAAGCGTTGAGCCTGATGAGTGGGAAGTTACTCCTATTCAGATACAAAACAGAAATGAATTATTTATGGGATTGAAACAAGAAACAGTACCGTTGCCATGTGCATTGCCTATATCACGAGGCTGGATACATCATGACGGTAGTATTCAACTCTGTTCGAATGACTGGACTGATACCAATATATTTGGTAATATAAAAGAAGATAACTTTTTTGATGTCTGGCATAATAATCCTGTGCTGAAACAGATGAAGATTGATTTAGCAAAGGGAGAAAGAACTAAGTACAAAGTATGTAGTTCTTGTAATAGAAAACCAACAGTAAAAGATTTAAGTAGGATTAAAAGAAGATTATATGGGCAAAGGTAGTAAAAGAAGACCTGAGGACTATAACAAGGTATCTCAAGAATGGGATAGAATATTTGGAAAGAAAGAAATGGATATTGAAAAATTAAAACAAAAATTAAAGGAACATATAGTTTGTATAGAGTTTCAATCACTAAAGAGTGGCGATATGAAGAATAGAGAGTATACTCTATCAGAGAAGTATATGAATGTACCCAATCATGTGGCAAAACAAACAGGCGATAAGTTATTGTGCTATGATGTTGAGTTTCAGAGATGGGAAGATATACAAGAAGATACAATCACTAAGTGGACAGTAGTTGAGTAATGTGCGGATTCGTAGGTACAACTAATACACACAATGTAGAACTCATGTTGAGCAAACAAGAGTTCCGTGGGCCTGATGGTAGCAAGTTCTGGAAAGACAAGGAGTTTGCTATCGGGCATTGTTTATTAGATATAAATGGAGAAAAACAGTTTCAACCAATAGAAACACCAAATGGTAATATTATTGCATTTAATGGAGAAATGTATGATGCTACCATACCAAATGATACTATGTGGTTAGCAAATATGTATGAAACCTACGGTAGAAAAGTACTAGAATGGAGTGATTGGCATGGCTCAATAATACATTACAATCCAAAGTCAGGAGATGTTACTTTAGTTCGAGACCACTTTGGTGCAAAACCACTATGGTATTACAAGAAAGGTAAAGATATAGAAGTTTCTACATCACTAAGAAGTTTCTTGACAAAAGAAAGTGATAGAAGAGGCTGGCATATTCATATGAAAACTAAACAATGGTTTGGTAGAGATACACAATGGAACTATATACATAAAGTAGCACCTGGTGAAGTAGTAACCTTAAATATTAAAAAAGGTACAATACGAACAGAAAGCTTATGGAGATACTATAATATAGAATCACATAAGTTACATTTACCTGAATTTAGAGATAAACTAATAGAATCTATTAATAAAGTTGCAAAAAACATACAGAAAACTGGACTGTTTCTTAGTGGCGGATTTGATAGCACTATGGCATTTTCTGCTGTAAAAGATAGTGACTTAGACTTACATATTTATTCTTGTAAGTATGACAAACAGTTAGGCAGACAATGGGATCATGAAGGATTTAGAAGGGAGTTTGGTAAAGCAAAACACACTTGTATAGAGTTCGGATATGATATAAATGAAGTTATGACATATCCTAATAAAAGATATATGAATCATATGCATTGGATAGAAAAAACACACTATCTATGGGCAGATAAAAATAGAACTTCTCCTAGATACGAAATGTGTAAACAAGCATCGGCAGACGGTTGTAAAGTAATACTAACAGGCGATAGTGCTGATGAGTTGGTATCTGGATATAAACACCATGAGAAAAGATTTGATGATGAGTATAATTTAGAAACTATGGAATTTGTAAAGAAAAAGCATGGTAAGTGGTTTCCTACAAAGTCTTTTGGAGATGATTTAATAAATAATACTTTGTTTCATGATTTACTAACAACATCAGAACAAAACATACTTACAACAGACCAAACTTGTGGTATGTTTGGTATGGAGAGCAGACCTGTATTTCTTACACAATCATTTGTAAAATATATAATGAGTGTGAAGGGTACAGATAAGTTAAAAGACAATCCTGACTACCACCCAGGCGAATGGAAGTGGTTATTGCGTGAGGGTATGAAAGATTATATACCAGAGCATGTAAGACTGAGAGCACAGAAAATAGGGTGGTCTAGTCCGTGGGATAACAACAACGATAAAATTAGAAAAAGAGAACAGATAGAACAGTTAAAATATTTAGAAGAGATGTGTAAGTGAAAGCAGTATTAAGTAATCGTATATATTTAGACGGTAATGAAGATTTATTTCGTGATTTAGAAAACGAACTGACTTACACATTACCTCCTCGTATGCCCCAAGACCCACCTATTGTGATAAAAACAATTCGTCATATTAGAAAAGGTTTATGTTCTATACCTATGGGGAGAGAAGATTTAATCCCAACAAATTACGAAGTAATCGATAAACGGAATGACTTGGAAGTAGAGTTTCCTGAGTTTAAGTTTGATTTACGACCAAGCCAGAAAGCAGTCTATGACGAAGTATATGACAGCAGTATAATTAACGCTTGGGTTAGTTGGGGAAAGACATTTACAAGTTTAGCAATTGCTGGTAAACTTGGTCAGAAAACACTGGTTGTTACCCACACAACCAACTTAAGAAATCAGTGGGAAAAAGAAGTACAAAAAGCCTATGGAATACAAGCAGGGAGAATCGGGTCGGGGAGCTTTGACACCTCATCTCCGATAGTCTGCGGAAACATTCAGACTTTATACCGAAGAATTGATGACATCAAGAAACAATTCGGAACAGTAATTTTAGACGAAATGCATCATGTCAGTAGTCCTACTTTTACTAGAATTATTGATGAAATGCCAGCAAGATATAAAATAGGTTTGACAGGTACTTTACAAAGAAAAGACGGGCGTCATGTAGTCTTTAGAGATTATTTTGGTCATAATGTACTAAAACCACCTAAAGAAAACTACATGATACCTGAAATTCATGTAATAAAATCAGAGATTCGATTCTTAGACGGTTCGTATACGCCTTGGGCAGAACGAATCAATCATCTAACACAGAACTCTGAATATATAAATAGTGTGAGTTTGATTGCGTCCAAGTACGCAGCACAAGGTCACAATGTATTAGTAGTGTCTGATAGAGTAGCATTTCTAAAAAGTTGCTCTAGATTAGTAGGAGATAATGCCACATTTATAACTGGCGAAATGGACTTTACAGAAAGGGAAAAGACTATGAATCAAATTGGTAAAAGTCATAATGTTCTTTTTGGAACACAGAGTATCTTCTCAGAAGGTATCTCACTTAATCAATTGAGTTGTTTAGTACTAGCAACTCCTATTAATAACGAGCCACTACTAACACAGTTGATTGGTAGAGTAATACGAGAGCAGGAAGGCAAGCGTCAACCTGTTATAGTAGATATTCATTTGAAAGGAAAAACTGCTTCAAGACAAGCAAATAATAGGTTAGGTTACTATGTCAAAGAGGGGTATAAGGTCAATGTCTTATAGATTCCGAACTACATACCGCCAAAAAATAGTTCTTGACAGCAGGTTAAAAATTTGTTATAATATATGATATTGTTTAATTGGGAAAAGATACTTCGAGTAAGCAAAGGGAATGTCGGTGACATAATATCGATACTCAGAATAATTACATACAAGTTACCCCCTAAGAACTTTAAGGATAAGACTTTCAAGTTTTACCAACACAACTATGGAGGTAAGTCATTTCTGCTAAATCCAGAAACCTTACTAACAACTGGCAGGTCATTTAGTGATAAAGAAGTTGCAGAATATGTAGGAGTCGCATCATTCCGCAGTTATCCCGACTTTGTCCAGAGAAAAGACTCCACACTAGACCTCCTATATTTGCCGATATCGGAGGACACTATTAACAAAAACAGACTACTTAGGATAGAAGATGGAAAGGTTCATTTTTTATACGAGTAGACATTAACAGGAGAAAGAAATGGCAATTGGATTTAACCAAACTAAAGGTTCTGCTCAAAAGAGCAAAATCGAAACATATAATTACGCAGGTAAAGAAGACCATCAGATAAGACTAGTTGGAGACTTACTCCCTAGATATATCTATTGGATTAAAGGCGAGAACAACAAAAACATTCCTATGGAGTGTTTGTCTTTTGATAGGACTACTGAAACCTTCAACAACAAAGAGCATGACCATGTTCGAGATTTCTACCCTGATTTAAAATGCGGTTGGGCATATGCTGTCCAATGTATAGATTTGTCTGACAATTCTGTAAAAGTTTTAAATCTAAAAAGAAAGTTGTTTGACCAGATTTTAGTAGCGATGGAAGACTTAGGCGACCCAACAGACCCAGAAACAGGGTGGGACGTTGTCTTCAAAAGACTTAAGACTGGCCCACAGGTATTCAATGTTGAGTATCAGTTATCAGTTCTTAAATGTAAGAAAAGACCATTGACAGAAGATGAGCAAGAATTAGTTGCAGAACTTAAATCAATGGACGATGTTCTTCCTAGACCTACAGCGGACGCTCAACTAGAATTGTTGAGAAGAGTAACATCTGACGGTGGCGATGCCCCTGAAGAAGTATCAGAGGAGTTTGACGTATCATGATTGGAGTAGGTGAATACTTCCCATATTTTGAATTACAGGGTGTAGACTCTGAAAATCATATGGGAACTGTAAGTAGAGATGATTTTGAGGATTGGAAAGTATTTTACTTTTACCCAAAAGATTTTACTTTTATTTGCCCAACAGAGATTGCAGGTATGGATATGCTTATATCAGAAGCATCAGTCTGTGGTTTTAGTGGCGACAACGAGTTTTGTAAACTTGCTTGGAAGAAAGATAACGAACTAATAAGCGGTATCAATCATACACTAGCAGCAGACTGCGGACTACCTTTATCATCTGAACTAGGAATAGTTGCAGAAGATGGAGTGTGTTATAGAGCAACTTATGTTGTTGACCCAGACGGGATTATCCAGCATGTATCAGTAAACGCTCTCGATACAGGAAGAAACGCAAGTGAAGTTCTCAGAACTTTACAAAGTCTAAAAGCAGGTGGACTCACAGGTTGTGAATGGCAACCAGGAGAAGACTTCGTAGCATGATTTTATTTACTGCCGACTGGCATATAAAATTAGGTCAAAAGAATGTGCCCATTGCTTGGGCATGTTCTCGTTACGAACACTTTTTTGAACAGATTTATAATCTGGAAAAGAAAGTAGACTTGCACATCATAGGTGGGGACTTGTTTGACCGAGTCCCTTCTATGGACGAGTTGACACTCTACTTTGACTTTGTAAAAGGTGTTAGTGTAGAAACTATTATATTTGATGGTAATCACGAGGCAACTCGTAAGAACAAAACATTTTTTACAAATTTAAAAAGAGTTACAGAAGAACTCAATCCTTTAGTACAAGTTGTAGATACTACATGGTACTTAGGAACAGAAGGTAAAGCTGCAATACTTCCGTATGCAGACTTACACAAAAAGAAAAGTATAGAAGAAATAGAAGATACCGTAGAGTATCTATTTACTCATGTTCGTGGAGAGATACCACCTCATGTAGTACCCGAAGTAGATTTGACTAGATTTGATAGATTCAAGACTGTTTTTGCTGGAGACTTACATGCTCACGAGAATACTCAAAGAAATATTGTGTATCCAGGCAGTCCAATGACAACATCGTTCCATAGGAATGAAGTCAAGACAGGCTATCTACTTATTGATGAAAATTATGACTGGACATGGCATGAGTTTAATCTGCCACAGTTAATTAGACAAACCGTATCAGACCCAGACGAGATGGTGCAAACAGATTGGCACCATACTATTTATGAGTTAGAGGGTGATGTTCAAGACTTAGCAAAAGTAAAAAATTCAGATTTGCTAGATAAAAAAGTAGTAAAACGAGAAGTAGAGGCTAGACTTAACTTAACAAGTGAGATGACTATTGGGGACGAGTTAGTATTATATTTAAAAGAGATACTAGGTCTTGACGATGATAAAATAAAAAACATAATAGGAGTATTTAATGATTATTCTACAGAAGTTAAAATGGGATAACTGTTTTTCTTATGGAGAAGGCAACGAGTTAGACTTAAGTAAGTCTACTCTCACTCAGTTAGTTGGAACTAACGGTGTAGGTAAGAGTTCAATCCCTCTCATATTAGAGGAAGTTTTATTTAATAAGAATAGTAAAAATGTTAAAAAGGCTGACATCGCGAACCGATACATCGGTAGCGGTTATAATATCAGTTTATCTTTTACAGTGGACTCTGATGAATACTGTATCTCAGTTGTAAGAAGAGCCACACTAAAATGTAAACTCACGAAGAATGGCGAAGATATTAGTTCGCATACTGCCTCTAACACTTATAAAACACTACTAGAAATTTTAGGCATAGATTTTAAGACCTTTACACAATTAGTATATCAGAATACAAATGCTAGTTTACAGTTCTTAACAGCAACAGATACCAATAGGAAAAAGTTCTTGATTGATTTGTTAAAGTTAGAAGAATATGTAGATTACTTTGAAGTATTCAAGGAAGCAACAAGGGTAAACTCTCACGAAGTTACCAGCGTTAACGCATCACTTGGTACTATTGAGAAATGGTTATCAGACAACAAACTTGAGGATACTAGTCTACTATCAAAAATGGATTTACCAAAAATGTCGGAAAAAGACGGAGAATCTTTACAGAAGTTATTAGTAGAGTTTGAAAATATCTCGGAAAAGAATCGAAAAATTAACGACAACAATTTTCTGAGAGAACAAATGCAATCCATAGATTTTCAAAAATATCAGAATGATTTGAAAGTCTACCCTGAACTAGAAGATGTTTCACAGAAACTTAGTTCAAAAGGAGCATGGTCTGGAGAGGGTACAGCAGAACAAAAGATGATAGAGAAGTATGAAAAATTACTATCTACACAAAATCATATATGTCCTACTTGTGAACAAGAAATTGATATAGAGTTTATAAATCAACAACTTGAACAGCATAGAGACAGTATGAATTATATTTATAAAGAAGTGGCAAAACTAGAGGCACAAATAGAGGAGATACAAAGTCATAATGAAATACATAGGGAAGCAACCAAAAAAGTCAAAGAATACGAAAGGCTTGCAGCCTCCATTGACCTTAACCTCCCAACACAAGTTATTAACAGAGAAGAACTTGGTGTTAAGATTAAAGAACTTCGTGAAAGGATTGCCGCTGATAGGGAGGCTTTGGAGGAAGTCGTAGAAGAAAATGAGAGAAGAGAAAGACATAATACGAGAATTAGTATTGTACAGGAGCAAACTGAACAATTCGAGAAAGAGGCTGATGAGCTCACAAGTAGACTTAACCGTTGTGAGGATAAACTATCGGTTCTTGAGATACTTAAAAAAGCATTTTCTACCAACGGACTCCTCGCATACAAAATTGAATCACTAGTAAAAGAACTAGAACTACTAACAAATGAGTATTTGGCAGAGTTTAGTGACGGTAGATTCAGTATCAATTTTGTTGTAGAGAACGATAAGTTAAATGTCGAAGTATCTGATAACGGAAACATTATTGATATTCTTGCTTTATCAAGTGGAGAACTTGCTAGAGTAAATATCGCAACACTAGTTGCAATACGAAAACTCATGACTTCTATTTCACGAAGTCAAATAAATGTACTATTTCTAGACGAGGTAAATCAAGCCTTAGATGAAGTAGGTAAAGAAAAAGTCGTAGAAGTATTAATGAAAGAAGAAAATCTGAATACATATATGGTATCTCATGGTTGGACACACCCATTGCTACACAAAATCGAAATAACAAAAGAAGAGAACATATCGTCACTTAGCGAATGAAAATACTAATATTCGGTCTGCCAGGTTCTGGCAAGACCACTCTCGCTTCAGAACTTGCATATAAGTTTAGAGTGCCACATTATTGTGCAGATACAATTAGAGAGTTTCACAATGACTGGGACTTTTCCGAAGAAGGTCGATTACGACAATTTCATAGAATGAATTTTGAAAACTGGGGTATCCTAGATTTTGTCTGCCCTAAAAAAGAGTATAGACGCAGATTACAAGCAGACTATACTATATTTATGGACACGATTGAAGAAGGACGGTACGAAGATACTAATAAACTATTTGAGTACCCAGACCCTAGCGAGTATGACATAAGGATTGAAGAATGGATTGGACTAAACCAACTGCAATGCTCTTGGGAAGGTATCAGCCCTGGCACAAAGGCCATAGAAAGTTACTTAAAAGAGCACTTACCAAGACTGGTCAAGTAGTAATATTATTAAGAAAAGCAGACAGCTCCCCAAGTAACCCTTACGGTTTCTGGGAACGAAAAGAAAAAATACTTCTTGACATAAAGGATAAAAAGTGGTATAATAGTAATACTATTGAGATTATAGAAGTGCCAAACATCACCAATATAGTATATGGTCGTGATGTTGGTTACAAGATAGAGCAGGAGCATTTTAGTAAAGATATAGAGGAGATATCTGCTACTGCGATTAGAAATGGATTCACACAAGAAGACAATATTAAAAACAATTAGTTGGAGGATAGTAGCAACATGCATTACATTCACAGTAGGTTACACAATATTTGGAAGTGTAATCGGAGCCACAGCCCTAGCGGGTGTGGATACGGGAATAAAGATTGTTGCATATTACCTACACGAGAGAACATGGAACAATTATGAAAGTTGAAATATACAGTATACCAAACTGCCCAGCGTGTAAGAAAGCACTTGCACTTGCTACAAATCACCAGTCAGTATATGACACAACATACAACATCATGGGTAAAGATTTTGATGCCTCTGATGTAAAAGTGTTATTCCCTACGGCAAGAACTTTCCCACAGATTGTGGTGGACGGAAAGCCTATCGGCGGATTTATTGAGTTGGACAAACTACTTGCTGGCATACCGACATAATGGTTAACAGCAGAAGAAAAGGTCACGATGCAGAACTAAAAGTAGCAGGTATGCTGCATCGTCTTACAGGAGAGACCTTCACACAGACACCTGGCTCAGGTAGTGGTAAAGTGAAAGGTGACCTGATGGTGCCACATAAACATAATCTATTTACTATTGAAGTAAAACATTATCGTGATATGGCATTTAATCATAAAATATTTACCCAAAAGAGCAACACCTTTGTTGGGTGGTGGTCAAAACTTTGTAAACAAGCAGAACTTATGCAACAAGAACCTCTGCTAATATTCAAAGAAAACTACTCACAATGGTATGTGGCAACGACAAGAAAGCCACTTTACAAAAAACATATGTACTTTAACTGGTTAGGTTGCTATGTGCTACCTGCAGAAAAGTTTTTAGAAACACAAAAATTGGAGTTTACGAATGGCGATATCATTTATGAACCATGGAAAGCCGACCCCGAATGGGAACTTGTTGATTGTTGATGGACTCAACCTGGCTTTTAGATGGAAACATCAGAACAAATTAGACTTTGAACATGACTATGTAAGAACAGTTGAAAGTCTAGCAAAGTCTTATAACTGCGGAGAGATAGTCGTATTAGGCGATGGCGGTAGTGATTACCGTAAAACTATCGACCCTGAGTATAAAGCAAATCGTGCCGAAAGGTACAAAGACCAAACACCTGAAGAAGAGGCAGAGTTCCTTGAGTTCTTACAGGAGTTTGGTGTAACAATGAAGAACTTGAAAAGTAAAGGCTATCTTACTATCAAGTACAAAGGAGTTGAGGCTGATGATATAGCAGCCGTGATAGCAACTAATAGAGAGGAGTTAGGTCTTGAAGAGATTTGGCTTATCTCATCAGATAAAGACTGGGACTTACTGATAACTGAAAATGTCAGTAGGTTTTCTACAGTCACAAGAAAGGAAACAACACTAGACAACTGGGACGAACACTATGACTTTGACCCTTCTTACTATTTGACTTTCAAATGTTTGACAGGAGATAAAGGTGACAATGTTCCAGGAGTTACAGGTATTGGACCAAAGAGGGCAACTCAATTAATAGAACAGTATGGAGATGTATTTGACATCATGAGTACACTTCCTATTGAAAGTAGATACAAGTTTATGCAAAACTTAAATGAGTTTGGTGCAGATAGACTTGCTACTAATATTGAGTTAATGGATTTAACATATGATGTCGACGCTGCCGTATTAGGGCATAGTCAAGATATTTTAAGATTAGTGGAGAATTATGTCAGTAAAAATTGATTACAGTAAAGATAGTCTTTTAGATGAGTTTGCAATAGCAACTCTCAAAGACAGGTATATGATTCCAGGCGAAGAGTCGCCTCAGGAAGCATTTGCTCGTGCTGCAGAAACATTCGCAGATGACGATGCTCATGCACAGCGTTTGTATGATTATGTAAGTAACCTTTGGTTTATGTTTGCAACTCCAGTACTATCAAATGGTGGTACTAGAAGAGGCTTACCAATAAGTTGCTTTCTTAACTATGTAGATGACAGTAGAGAGGGTATAACAGACCACTTTACTGAAAATGCATTTCTATCATCTTTTGGTGGTGGTATTGGTGGATATTGGGGTCATGTCCGTTCTTCAGGAACTAAGACATCGAAAGGCTCTGAGTCTACTGGTGTAATACCATTTGTAAAAGTCGTAGATGCAGAAATGCTTGCTTTCTCACAGGGTGTAACCCGTAGAGGAAGTTATGCAGGGTATCTCGATATAGACCACCCAGAGATTGAAGAGTTCTTAGATATAAGAAAACCAACAGGCGGAGATACAAACCGTAAGTGTCTAAACTTACATCATGGTATTGTAATTACCGATAAGTATATGGAACTTATACATAGAGCAACAAAAGAAGAAGGATTTGATGATAGTTGGGATTTAGTTGACCCACATAGTGGTGAGGTAACAAAGACAGTATCTGCTCGTGCATTATGGGTAAAGATACTACAAAACAGAATGGAAACAGGAGAGCCATACATTATGTTTGGTGATGCTGTAAATTCTGAACTACCTGACTTTCAGAAAAAGAAAGGATTGAAAGTACATCAAAGTAATTTATGTTCTGAGATTACACTTCCAACAGATGAAGAAAGAACAGCAGTATGTTGTCTTTCTAGTGTGAACTTAGAGTATTATGATGAGTGGAAAACTCATGGTGCTTTCATTCCTGATTTAATTCGTATGCTTGATAATGTGTTAACTCACTTTATTAAGAACGCGCCAGAGCAACTACATAAAGCAAAGTTTAGTGCTATGAGGGAGAGAAGCATAGGACTTGGCGCTATGGGATTTCATGCTTACTTACAGAAGTCTAGCATACCATTTGAGAGTGCAATGGCGACCGCTGCTAACCTAGAGATGTTTCAACACATAAAGGAATCAGCACAGAAAACAACGAGAGAACTTGCCGTTGAAAGAGGGGCATGCCCAGATGATGATTCTTGCACAGTAAGAAATGCACATCTATTAGCAATCGCTCCTAATGCAAGTTCAAGTATTATCTGTGGTAATACATCACCAAGTATAGAGCCATTCAGAGCAAATGCTTATACACAGAAAACAAAGTCTGGGTCTAATCTAGTAAAGAACAAGTTTCTTGAAGCAGTATTAGAAGAGCATGGAAAGAATGATGATGAAACTTGGAGAAGTATCATTACAAACAAAGGCAGTTGTCAACATCTTGACTACCTTACACAATGGGAGAAAGATACATTTAAGACTGCCGTAGAAATAAATCAAGGCTGGGTAATAGAACACGCTTCAGGTAGACAACCAATGATATGTCAATCACAGAGTGTGAATCTATTTTTCCCACCTGATGTAAACAAAGGGGAGTTGCACAATGTACACATGGTGGCTTGGGCAAAAAACCTTAAAACTTTATATTACCTACGCTCAGAGGCAATATCTCGTGCAGATAATGTTTCAAGCGTTGCTAAAAGAGAAATAATTTTTGAAAACCAAGATTGTTTAAGTTGTGAGGGATAAATGAACTTACTAGAAGAAAGAGAATACTACAAACCTTTTAGTTATCCGTGGGCTTTTGAGAAGTACAAAAGGCAACAGCAGATGCATTGGCTTCCAGACGAAGTACCACTACAAGATGACATAAAGGATTATAACCAAAAACTGACTGATGATGAAAGACTATTGATAGATAATATTTTTCGTTTCTTCACACAGGCAGATGTTGATGTGTGTTGTGGGTATGCAAAGCATTACTTACCAACATTCAAGCAACCAGAAGTAAGAATGATGCTTGTGAGTTTTGCTGCGATGGAAGCAGTACACCAAGAAGCATATTCTTTACTACTAGAAACTTTAGGTAAATCAGATGATATGTACCAAGAGTTTTTTGATATACAAGCGATGTCAGATAA
>MDTG01151416.1_pt1 | contig 14789 bp, 19 predicted proteins | sample 811421 | NCBI WGS metagenome assembly MDTG01 (sample SAMN05326645, study PRJNA326480) | marine metagenome | isolation source: seawater | place: Pacific Ocean: South East | collected 2011
AGACAAGAACCTAATGCAATACCAGGTAGACATGATATAATATTTCCAATGTTTGAATTTGAAATGCCAGGCGACATAGATGATTTAAAAAAGATGGAATATGAACTATGTGAATATTTGATGTTTCCTAAACCAGAAGAAAGAACTTATGCAGACTGGCAAAAGCATTATGGACTTGCAGAAGATTACGAAATGACTGCTGAAGAAGAAACTAAGATGTTTGATGAGTTTGGAGCAACAATGATTACAGACTTTCCTGAAATGACATCACCGTTTTGGAATATGAGTAGACATGAAAATGGTAGCACAAGTAAAAAGATAGATGTTATATTAGGTGGCATGGAAACAATTGGTTCAGCAGAACGCTCAACTGATGTAGAGCAAATGAGAGATACATTCCATACAATTACAGATGGTGCATATAGCAAACTATTGTTTGACTTATTTGGCAAAGAAAGAGTAGAAGCAGAACTAGAAAAGTTCTTAGAGTTTGATTTCTTTCCAAGAGTTGGCGGTGGTATTGGTATGACACGTATGATTGCCGCACTAGACAAAAACAAATAGTAATATTCTAGGGTGGTGAAATTGGTATACACGCACGACTGTTCATCGTGTGGCGAAAGCCTTGGAGGTTCGAGTCCTTCCCCTAGAGCCAAAATTGGTAAAAGGCAGTGTCATTAGCACTGTCTTTTTCCTTGACATACTATAAGTATGAGTATATATTAAGTATATATTTTTTAACAACATCCTACCAAGGAAGGGTCCGGTTTGAAGATGAAAATCATTACAGGAAATGCTAACACAGAGTTGGCAACCAAGATTGCGGAACATTGTTTTGCAACACTAGTCCCTGCGAAAATCACAACATTTGCAGATGGAGAGACTAGTGTAGAGTTTTTAGAAAACATCAGAGGTGAAGATGTTTTTATTATCCAGCCAACAAGCACACCTGTTAATGACAGTCTGATGGAACTAATGGTTATGATTGATGCGGCACGTAGATCAAGTGCAAGTAGAATTACAGCAGTCATACCTTACTTTGGTTATGCAAGACAAGATCGTAAGAGTGCTTCACGTACTCCTATCACAGCAAAACTAGTTGCTAATCTTATTACAGTATCAGGTGCAGACAGAATACTTACTATGGATTTACACGCAGGACAAATCCAAGGGTTCTTTGATATTCCTGTAGATGATTTAACAAGTCGTGTAGTATTTGCAAAAGATATTAAGAAAACAATTGGCATCATTGATGATCCAGAAGTAGAACAAGCAGGCACAGTATTTGTAAGTCCAGATGCAGGTGGTGCAGTTCGTGCTAGAAAATTTGCAGACATGTTCCACGGAGATATTGCTATTGTTGATAAGATGCGTCCTGAAGCAGGCAAGTCAGAAGTAATGAACTTGATTGGTGATGTCAAAGGCAAACACGCAGTACTAGTTGATGATATTGTAGACAGTGGCGGAACACTTTGTAAAGCCGCCGAAGCAATTATGAAAGCAGGTGCTTTAAGTGTTCGTGCATATATCACACATGGAGTATTAAGTGATGATGCATGTGTTAAAGTAGAAAAAAGTGTACTAGATGAACTAGTTGTTACAGATAGCATTTCAGATCGTTGTCCTAAGAATTGTAAAAAGACAAGACAAGTAAGTGTTGCACCTTTGTTTGGCGAAGCAATCCGCAGAGTTACAAATGAAGAATCTGTCAGCAGTTTGTTTGTATAAATATCTTTGTAGGAAATAAGACCGCACTAATATAAAACAATAGCGGCTATAGTTTTACAGTGTAAAACTCCCAATAATAATAATGAAACGTAAACACAAACCTGTTAGTAACAGTAGGATGATTGCTGATATAAAAAATAAGTTGAAAAAAACTTCTGATCCAATAGATAGAGAAGCACTACAACAAAGATTACATCATTTTATTTTGCAATCAAAGAAGACTAAATCTGAATAGTTTCTTTACCGTCTTTGTATTTTTTAAGATGTTTAACATATTCAACCATAGAATGATCTGAGAAACTATCAACTTTACCTTTTTTAAGTCCTCTCCATATTCCACGTATCTTGTCTTTGAACAGTTGCCATCCTGATGGAGTACGTACATTGCCCCAAGTGTTTAGGTAATGTTCACTTCCGTGATGTTTGTAACCCATAATAAACAAAGGAACGCTAGTAACAATATCATTGTTGTTTTTCCAACGATGATGTATAATATCTAAACTATCAACATAAGTAGGCCAGCCTACTCTTGGGGAACCGAATGTATAAAGTTCTTTGGGATCAAGATTGTCTATATTATGTTTGCAACGACTTGCCATAATAGTTGCCATTGCCGCTCCTAAACTATGTCCACAAAACCATAGTGTTTTTCCTTTGTTTTGTGTTCTTGTAATATCTTCTTTGACCATAGGCCATAGTTCGTCAACTTCTGCTTTGAAGCCTCTGTGTACTCTGCTAATAGTTTCAGACTGCACAGGGTATGCTTTTAAATCTGCTTTGATGTCGTTAAATTCTGTAGGCTCTGTACCTCTACAAGCAATTACAATATCATGCTTATTCATAAAGCGATATGATTGTGCTCCGTCTAAGTCGTAGTATTCTACAGTTGTGAATCCTATTTGTTTTGCTAGTTTGGTAGCATTTTTCTTGTCTAAATACGCAATCTGTGCTAATTCGGCAAATAAAAGACTACGCTCTTTGAAATTGTGTGTTACAATAGGCGTTGTTAGTTTAGTTGTATGTATATCCATATCTCGCTCCTCGTTTCGTTCCCTATGGTATTTACCGTACAACCCCACTAAATAGTGTTAAGGAGTTATGCAATGAAACGTAGAACTAGAAGCCTATTAGAAGAACTTAATGATTTCGCTGTAACAAAGAAGACAGAGAACATAGTAGAGTCTAGAGCAAACCATGTGATCGAAAGTGCTATCAACATAGTTGAAATGATACGCACAAACTTTGAATCAGAAACAGCACAGGATCTAGAGAAACGTTTTTATAACTCAATCAAGTCAGGCGATCCAGCAAAATTCATGCGTGGAATTAAAAAGATCAAAGCCAATGATAAAAGCGAACTAGACGATGTTAATTGAAGATATAATTAGGCTACAAGAAGCCGAGGGTAAGAACACACATATGGAACACGTTGAGGAAGAAGCACTCAACCGTGGTAAAGAAGGCGCCGAGTATGCAATTAATCAAATGATGTTATTTGCAGATATGCTCAAAGGACGTACAAATAAGAAATTAAGAGTATCAGTAAAATGGGACGGAGCACCTGCAATAGTATGCGGTGTTGATCCTGAAAGCGGAAAGTTCTTTGTAGGAACCAAAGGAGTTTTTAACGCTACCCCATTACTAGGTACTAGTCATGAAGAAATAGATAGACTATATGGTAAGTCAGGCGCTTTACCAAAATTACATTTAGCATTTGATTACTTAGGCAAGTTAGGAATTTCAGGCGTACTTCAAGGCGACTTTATGTTTGACGAAAGTACAAGGCGAGAAGAAGAAATAGACGGCGAGGCAATGTACACTTTCAAGCCACAACTTATCACCTACGCAGTGCCAGTGGACAGTGATATAGGCAAAAGAATTGGTAAGGCAAAGTTTGGAATTATATTTCACACAAACTACGAAGGAAACTCTTTAGCAGACGCAAAAGCAAACTATGACGTTGATGTTAGTAAATTAAAACGTTCAAGTGATGTTTGGTTTGATGATGCATTCTTTAAAGATGTATCTGGTTCAGTGTTAATGACTAAAGAAGAAACAGCACAAGTGAAAAAAGATTTGGCAGATGCAGTGGCCGCTTATAAAGCAGTGCCTAATGCAGTATGGGAAGCAATGAAAACTAATGATGATTTTATTGCTAATTTTAAAATATGGATCAACACAAATATTAGACAAGGTAAACTTGCAGGCGACCCAGGTGAATTCCTAAATGGTTTCATTGATTGGTATAGAGCAAGAATAGAAGGCGAAATTGCAAAACTTAAAAACCAAGATCCAGAAAAGCCAGCAGTAAAAAATAGACTGCAAAAAATTCAAAACAATATGAACTTTATTAATACTAATAGAAAAGGCTTATCAGGTATTATAATTTTTATGACAGAGATTACTAATCTTAAAAAAATGTTCATTACAAAATTAAACAACATAGAAAGTATAGCACACTTTTATAAAACAGCAGACGGCTATGAAGCAGGTTCTCCGGAAGGCTACGTGGCAATTGATCATGTAGGCGGAGCAGTGAAAATTGTAGATAGACTTGAATTTAGTCGACGCAACTTTACAACTCCGAAGGACTTTGGTTAATGTCTGAATTTAAATTTCTTGATTATATTACAGAAGGCAAAATGATTCGCAATTCAGATGGCGTCAGTAGAATGACGTTTACTGATGCCTCTGATCTAGTATTACTATATTTCCTTGCACTTCATGTAATGCGTCATTATCCAAGTAGACGTTATGTTACATCTTATAGTGAACAAGTTCTTAAATGGCAAAATTGGCACAACTTTAGACCAAGTGCAAATGACTTGCATTGTTTACTTAATATTGTAGATGGTGATGAACGTATTGTAGAAAAGTTAAAAGATCCAAAGGCGGCAATGCGTTTACGCAAACGTTCAGGCTTTCCAACACTTACAGCAAAAAGATTATTAAGAAGTTTCAAAGACGGTGTGCCTAGTATTGCTGATGCAGGAGATTTACTTAAGATTGACAGTGGATTACGCAACAGTAGATATAGTGGACTAAGAAGAAGAATAGCAAACTATTCAAAACTTACTCCTAATGAAAGACGTAAAGCAGTTACTGAATTAGAAAATGCACTTAAGGCACGTGGTAGAAATGCAGACATAATTGACTATTATATTTTGTTTGTCAAAGACTATGATTTAGAAAGCAGACAAGTAAAAGATACAGAGCCAAGAATAAGTGTAATGGATCCAATTCCAGCAGACACAAAAGATATACAGATGCTTAGATTATTAGGTGTACCTAATAAGGACTTACCATTTGCATATAAAGTACTTAACATGACATCTAGAGGCTTAGGTATTCCACCAAGATTTGCACAGGCATATGCTCCTGTTATGCGTATTGTAAATGACATTATTAAAGCAGGTCCTGGTTATGTAAACCTTTTAAGGCAAGTACATAACAGAGCAAAAATAGCAAAAAGATAAGCATATACATTATTTTTCCTAGTATCCTATAAATAATAGCACGTATTCCATTGAGAGTGGAAGACGCCATAAGAGCAATTTATTAACAAGGAGAAATAAAATGGCTTCAATTACAAGAGTAAATCCAACAGCAGTTGCTAGAGGAACTATGCAAGAACTTACTAAAGTACAAGTTTTCAAAATTGTACTTGCAGGTGGTAACGGTCTTGGTGCTATGGGTTCTGACGCGGCGGCCGCTAAAGTAACAGATGCATTAGGTGGAATGTCACACATTTTACAAACTAAAGCAGATGGTTCTGAAATCTACATGGTAGCAGACACACACGGTGTTGATATCAATTCAATTGCAAGAGCAGTTGGACAAGTATTAGACACAGGTACGTTGGCTGGTCTAACTGGTGGTGTACAAACATTATCAGATGGTGACACAGTAACAGTTACAGTAGTAACAGACCTAGAAGCAATCTAATTAATTAGATTACTTTTACAAGTATCAAAAGGGCGGCTTTATGTCGCCCTTTTTTTATGATCTTTGTATAAATAATAGTACGTTGCCCATGGAGAGTGGGAAACGCCATTAAGAGAAACTTAAAAGGAGAAATAAAATGGCTATAGTAACAGGAGCAGGAACAGTAGGAGTAAGCCAAGGTGTTGGCAGAAAAACTTTTGTTTTTGCAGTAACAACAGGTACAATATCAATGGCTGATTCAATTACATCAGCAACAACTACTTACAACATGACAGTATTAGGTGTTTCAGGAACAACTGGAACTTCACACTTGTTATGCTCAGGTGGTAACACAGATGGAACTAACGGACTTGAAAATACTTCAGGTATCGCTTTAGTTGCAACTTTCGACCAAGCGTAATAAACTAAATTAGTTTGTTTACTAGAGGGTGTCGTTTTTACGGCACCCTTTTTTTATGACCGGTAAATAACTGTATGAAGATACGTATTAAAACACTAGTTGATGTTACCCGAACTGACGTTAGACGCAGGGGGCAGGGTGACGAGCAAAAACTACTTCAGCAACAAAATTTCCAAACTTTACAGCAAGTTATTAACTTGCGTAATTTGATTAACCTCAACGATGATCCGTTTGTCTCAACTCGAGACGTTACAGGCGAATTTGGAACAAGTATTAAAGGTGAACACAAAGTTTGGACATATGAATTTGAAGTTGATCATGCTGATGCGTACACTGATGAAAAAAGCGACCCCGTAGGCCTATTAAAGCAAGACCTTGAACAAGTTCCAGTATTAGGAGGTTTAACAGAAACTGTACCTAATCCTAAAATGTTTGTACTTAATAACAAAGGTAAATCCAATATTACCGTTGAAGTTGTATAAATATACTTGAAGGCACAATTTAGGCATATCATAATAACACGTTAAGGCTAACGAAAGAGTTTACTTATCAACCCTAAGAGTTAGGGTGTTTATGGAGAAATTGAATATGGCACGTGCCACAGACTTAGAGAGAGAAAATTTAGAAGCACACGTTGACTTATGTGAGCAACGTTATATACATTTAGAAAAGCGTTTGGGTAATGTTGAAGAAAAGGTTCAACACATACACGACGACTTGGGTAAATCACATTCATCTCTGATTAAAGTTATTATAGGTACTTCAGGTACTATAATTGCAGGACTGTTATCTACAGTCGTTGTTATTCTCATTAATATGTCCTAAACTAAATACTAACATGTTGTTAGTAGAATTATTCACAGATCTCGCAGAGAAACAAATATGGGGCCGCAAAGGTAAAAGCCTAGTGCGTAAGTTCCGTTGTGTTGGCGGTAAGCGTCATGGACGTATTGTTGCTAAAGCACAGCAATGTTTTGCTCCACCAAATATCAAAGCCAAAATGAAGATGCGTATCACACGTAAGAAATTAGGTGCTAGAATGATGCGTAAAGCCAAACGTACAAAACGTACTAATCCGGCATCCAGAGCATTAAGGACTATGAACAGAAGATGAGACTTGTTGAACTAACAGAAGCAGGTGGTAAGTTTATCTTTGGACGTGGTGGTAAACCGGGTGGTTCACACAAAGGTAAGGTTACAAGAAAATTTAGATGCGTTAGTGGTCCACGCAAAGGACGTATTGTTGCTAAGATGTCTACTTGTCATGCACCAATTGACACACAAAAGAAAAAGACAATGACAGTAACACGTTCTAAAAAACCAAGCATGACAGCAAAGAAATCTATGTTTACTAAAAAAGGCTCAGGTATTAGTAGAGCAGTAATGAGTAAGAATAGAGCAAAAGCACCTACAAGGCCAGCACCGCGAAGGAAGAAGTAATGCGTATTGATGAAATAGATCAAAAGCACAAAGATTTTAAGAAAGTTATTTTAGATCATAACTTAACTGAAGAACAACTTAATGAGTTGGTTCCATTAGCCGCATTAGCAGGAACAGCCGCAAGAGTTGCAGGCGGAGCATTAGTAAGAGGCGCAGGTGCAGTAGGTAGAGGACTTGCAAGAGGTGCAAGATCATTAGGCAGAGGAATGAAAAAAGTTGGCGGTATGGCGGCCGTTGGTGCTAGAGGAGGATCAACCGGAGGTAGCAGTAACGGTGGCAATTCCCTAAAACAAGTTGGCAAAGCAATAGGCAACTTGGGTACAGACCTTGCTTCACAACAGCGTGGAACTGCAAGAAAAACAAACAACAATAATCAACAAAGTTTAAAAACAAACACTGCTCAAAAACTTTCACAACAAGGTAGTGGTAGCACAATTGGAACACAAAGTACTCAAGGTACACAAGGCACACAACAAACCAAACTAGCAAGAGGTCAAGAGTTTGCTATGCCTGTTACAGATCCAAACAAACCTAATCAAACAATGCAAGCCAAAATGAAAGTTAAGAATGTAAGCGGTAGTGAAGTTGAACTTACTCCATCAAAACGAGTAAAAGGCCTACCCAAAACGGTTAAGTATAATAAAAAAGATCTTGCACTAAACTAAAATTCAAGTTATACTATAAGATATGAAGCCAGAAGTAAAGAAGTTAGTCAGCGCCTTCGCGGAAACTGCACAGTCAGTTAAACTCCGTTTAAAGAGGAGTGGCTTCGTATTGCCCGTTGCTCATAATGGCGGTATTAAATTCAAACACTGCTATATTAAGAAAGCACAGGACGGGTGGTATAAGATAGTAAATTTACACAATCCAAAAATATGCTATTACAAAGGTATTGCTAGTCACAAGATTGCAGTAGCATTATCAATATATCTAGGACTAGATGTTGACTTTGATGAAAGAGAACTACTAGATGCAGATCACAAGTATTTGCACTATTACAACGAAATTCGCTTTTTAAAGCATGGTTTTAACGTTGCACAAGCAAAAGATGACGATGTTAAGATAGATTTATACAATGCTAGAATGTATGAATACATGCCTAAATACGAAAAAGCAAAGAACGAAGTTGCACTGCTTCTAGATAGAGCAGAAACTTTGCTGTTTGACACTAAATAACACTATAATAACGTTAGGGGATTACATACGATGAAAACGTCAGATTTTATGAACACAGTTACAGTTGAGTCTTTACAGAAAGACCTACGTAACAAATATGGAGTATCAGTTGATCTTGCAAAATACAGCAAAGAGCAACTAGAATCTTACAGTCACAAGATTCAAAATAAACTTAAAGAATTCGAACTAAAGCATAACTTTAATGAATCATTAAACAATGATGAATTTCAAAAAACTTTGCTGATCAGTAAAATTGTAGAGAGTGCAATTAATCAATACATTGATAATCCCCTTGAAAGTGTTGATGAAGAAGATCTAGGCGAAGACGTAATTGAAGTTGATGAGTCAGATGCAGATGTTGCACGTGATTTTACAGTAGAAAATCCAAACGACGATGTAGACGATGATCCAAGTGCTGGTACAGATGTTGATCCTAATGCAGATAAAAATGTTTCACAAGATTCAAAAGTGTTAACAGCATTAAGAGCAGTAATGGACGACAAAGGAAAAGCAAACCTTGCTAGAATGGCAATAGAAAAAATTCTACAAGGTAAACCACTTAACAAACAACAAATTGATGGGTTCAGAGATGCAATGCAATCTATGATGGAACCATTCTTAAACATGCAAGGCGTACAAAGATTAAAAGCAATGAAACGTGGCATGGGTGCAGAAGCAGTAGGCGAAAGCAAAGTTGTTAAAGAAGGTGCAGAAGAACAAGCAGAATTAACAATGGCGGCTAAGGATATGGTAGATAGATTTACTGCATTCTTAGAAGATGTTGCTGAAATGGGTGCAGAAGGAATGTTAGAACTTGCAGACTCTATTAGAGACGAAATGGGTCAAGAACAATCAGATGCATTTGTTGCAACAGTGAAACCTGCCTTAGAAGCAACACAAGAAGTTTTAACTACATCACGTGAAGCACTTACAGCAGGTGTTGGAATCATTACAGGAGAAACTGCTCCTACAGATACAATTGGTGCTGAACCAGAAGGCGACATTGAAGAGCCTATGGATACAGATGAGCCAGTTGATCCAATTGATCCAGCAGGTGACGAGTTTAGTGCAAGTGAACCTGCTACCGGAGGTGATGAACCTGAAGGTAGAGAAAAGCGTGAAAGTTACACACCTAAGAAAAAGTCAATTGAAGAATCAACACGCATAATGAACAAGTTGGCTCAGTAAGGAGTCAACATGAGATTTTCTGAATTTGCAAATAGTGATTTAGAACAAGATCTAGTTTTATTATTTCGCAATCAAATTCAGCGAGCCAATGCAGACGATTCAACTGCCGAACTATCTTATCAAGCAATTACAAACTTAATGAAAGCATCAGGTCATGGTGCTTTTGATTATGGTGTATTCAAAAACTTATATGACACATCAGATGAAGTTAAAGCAGTTGTAAAAAACTTTAACCAAGATGGTGTAGTTTTGAACACTCAAATGCAAAAAGATCCAGATGGTACAGTTGACGATGTAGACTCTAGTCCAACAAATAACATCGAAAAGATGGCAAAACGAGCAACAAAACGCCGTTCATAACTTGACTTCTACCCACCTTTTAAGTTATAATTAATACTACAACTACAGGATTTTTTATTAATGGAAAAACATACCCCACCAACTTTTGTGGAACGTTACAAGTATCACACAGTTAAACAAATAAACTTAGAAGGCAAAAGGCTTTACGAAGCACCCGATGGTAGTAAAACACCAAGCGTGACAACGATCCTAAGTAAAACGAAGGATATGACGCATTTAATCGCATGGAAAAAGCGAGTGGGTGAAAAACAAGCACAGCAAATTACAACCGAGGCCGCAGGTGTTGGTACAGCAATGCACAATAACTTAGAACGTTTTCTTATTGGTGAAGAACGTAAGCCAGGCAACAACCTAGTGCATGTTCAAGCAAATAAAATGGCTGACGTAATTATTAAATCTGCTCTAGTAGATGTAGATGAAATATGGGGTATTGAACAAGCATTGTATTATCCACAGATGTATTCAGGTACTTGTGATGTTGTAGGACAATACAAAGGCACTCCTTGTATTATGGACTTTAAACAAACTAATAAACCTAAGAAAAAAGAATGGGTTGAAGATTACTATTTGCAAATGGCCGCATATGCAATGGCACACAATGCAGTATATGGCACAGATATACGTGAAGGCCATGTGTTTATGTGTAGTAGAGCATTAGAATACCAACAATTTGACCTAGTTGCAGACGAATTTGAACACTGGTCAAATGAATGGTTAAAACGTGTAGAAGACTACTACACCAATCATCACTTCTAATTGGTAAATAGTGTTATAGATTAGGAGAATACAGTGGCAGTTGTACAGATTTCAAAAATACAGCACAGACGTGGTAAGGAAACAATTACAGGTTTACCACAGTTAGCAAGTGCAGAACTTGGTTGGGCAGTAGACACACAAAAATTATATATTGGTAATGGCAGTGTAAGCGAAGGTGCCCCTGCTGTTGGAAATACTGAAATCCTAACTGAAAAGACAAACATATTCCAATTATTAGATCAATACCAATTTCAAGGTAATACAGACGCAACAGTACAAACAGGAGAGTTTTCAAATGATCCTGTAAAAAGAAACATACAACAAAGACTAGATGATATTGTTAGTATCAAAAGTTTTGGTGTTGTTGGCGATGGTGTTACAGATGATACAAGTGCTTTACAAAGAGCAATAGATCAAATATTTTTAAACAGTGGCGACAAGTTTAATGCTAATTCAAGACGTGCATTAAAATTAGAAGCAGGATCTTATAAAGTAACAAACACAATTCATATTCCACCATATGCAAATATCATTGGTGACGGTCCTGATAAAACAATTATTACTATGCATGTTGATCCTAATGAATTATCACAAACAGCAAAACCAGTTTTTCAAACAGTAGGCGGAGATAGTACTCCAGGCAGTTATGTTGAGTTTGCTTCTATGCAAAACTTATCACGCCCACAAAACATTATGATACAAGGTGTAACATTAACAGTAGACAGTGCAGTAACAGCAGATGCTCCGTTGATGTATTTAGATAACACAACAGAAAGTATTATTGACAATGTTAAATTTACTGGTACATGGAATGCATTAGATGGATTAGATGCCGCACAATGTGGAATTGAATTAAGAGGACTTGGTGCATTAACAAGTGAAAATATTCTTATAAGCAACTGTCAATTTACACAATTAAGTATTGGTGTGTATAGTATTTTTGATACACAAACAATTACAGTAAAAGATAGTTTGTTTACGTTTGGACATGTAGGCGTAGACTTAGGCAGAACAAGTTCAGGTTCAGGATCACAATCACAAGGTCCAAGACATTACATGATTACTAATTCAAAGTTTGATAAAATTGATGACTTTGGAATAGCAGTACATGCTCCTAATAACACAACACCATTTGGTCATACTTCTTCAAGTAATATTTTTGTAGATGTAGCAAATAATGGTAATGGACAAAACAGTCCACAAACAAGTGTTATTAAGTTTGACGGTGAACTATGTCAAAGTATTGGAGACTTTTTTGAAAGAGATGCATTTGTAAACGAAAGTTCATTAAGTGCTGTTCCTTTCAAACCAACAGTTGATGGTTTACATCATACACAAACACGTATGAAAACTGCAACACTTGCAGAAGTAGACGCACCAACACAAATTATAAAACTACCATTTACAAAAGATAAAATTGCATATGTAGATTATCTTATTGTTAAAGACGGAACGTCTAGTGATACAACTAGACAAGGTAGAATAACATTGTCAGTAAGAGATGATAGCAATATTAATTTAACTGACAGTTATAGCCATACAGGAAATAGTGATGGTGCTGTTGAATGGACAGCAAATCTAGATGATATGGATAGTACAGCAGGTAGTGAAACATTGCTTATCAAGTACAGAAATCCAATCGGTAATGGTGCAGGGACATTAAGTTACACAATTAGTTACTTTGCTTAATGTTTCTAGATACAAATACCGACGAACGTATCACACAATGGCGAAACTTTAGGAATACACTCGAAGAGTGTAATGATCCTTATCAGAGTACATTAGACTTTTGGTTAAAGGCACCACGCATAGACAAGTACCTTAATCAGTTTAATTCTCAACAGTGGCCAACGCCATGGGAAGTAATTAAGGAAAACCGGTATTGTCCCGTCGCTATACCCCTAATGATAGGATGGACCCTGAAGTTAACTACAAGGTTTACCAAAACGCCTGTTTTGATAAAAATAAGTATAGACCATTCGACAAAAAGATATTATAATCTAGTTAAAGTTAATAACACTATAATTGACTATGAAAATAATTCTGTTTGTATAAGTAGTGAACTACCGGACACAGTGGTTTGCCAGGAAACAATTGAATTGTAGTTAAGATAGTAAATACTCGACTACACACGATAAAAGAATATATAGAAAAGAGGAAACAAATGAACGCATCTAAAGAAGTTTTTATAACAAAGAGAAACGGACAAAAAGAAAAGTTAGATTTAGATAAAATTCATTTTGTTGTAGAAGAAGCATGTAATGATTTAACAGGTGTATCTGCATCGCAGATTGAAATGAATGCCGATTTACAGTTTTACGACGGAATGACTACTGATGAAATCCAAAACATTTTAATACGAAGTGCTAATGATCTTATTTCATTAGAAACACCCAACTATCAATTTGCCGCGGCACGATTGTTGCTATACGGACTACACAAACAAGTATACGGACAATACGATCACCAAACTCTTTCTCAAGTTATAGATGCGAACATTGAGCGTGGAGTATATGATCCTGCTATTAAAGAAAAGTATACTGACACAGAAATTAAAAAATTAAACACTTACATCAAACATGATCGTAATGAAGAATTCACTTATGCAGGTCTTAGACAAGTAGTTGATAAGTATCTCTGTCAAGACAGAAGCAGTGGACAAATTTATGAAACTCCACAGTTCATGTATATGATGATTGCGGCAACATTGTTTGCTGAATATCCACAGGAGACACGTTTATCATACGTGAAGAAATATTATGACGCAACATCCTTATTCAAAGTTAACATTCCTACACCGGTCATGGCCGGAGTCCGTACTCCAATTAGGCAGTTTGCTAGTTGTGTATTGGTTGATGTTGACGATACTTTGCCTAGTATTTTTAGTAGCAATTCCGCTATTGGTTATTATATCGCTCAGCGAGCGGGTATCGGTATTAATGCGGGTCGTGTACGAGCGATTAACTCGAAAATCAGAGGCGGTGAAGTAGCACACACAGGTGTTGTTCCTTTTCTAAAAGTATACGAAGCAACAGTAAGAAGTTGTACACAGAATGGTGTACGTGGTGGTAGTGCTACTACGCATTTCCCACTTTGGCATTATGAAATTGAAGACATCCTTGTACTAAAAAATAACAAAGGTACAGATGATAACAGAGTTCGTAAATTAGATTATTCAATTCAACTTAACAAATTAATGTATGAAAGGTTATTGTCCGGTGGAGATGTAACCCTATTCTCGCCACACGATGTGCCAGGTTTATATGAAGCATTCTATTCAGGCGACAATGATAAATTTAAAGAATTGTACGAACAGTATGAAAGAAAAACATCTATTCGTAAAAAGAAAATTGATGCACACGAATTATTCTCTGCACTATTAAAAGAACGTGCAGAAACAGGACGTATCTATATTATGAATGTAGATCATGCAAACACACATAGTTCATTTAAAGATCCTGTTTACATGAGTAACTTGTGTCAAGAAATTACACTACCTACAAAACCTATTCAACACATTGATGATGAGAATGGTGAAATTGCGTTGTGTATTTTAAGTGCTATTAATGTAGGTGCACTTACACTAAACAAAGAAAATGAAGAACTTGAAGAACTGTGTGATTTGTCCGTTCGAGCATTAGAGGAAATTATTGAGTATCAAGGTTATCCTGTAAAAGCCGCTGAGATCAGCACAAAGGCTCGACGCTCATTAGGTATTTGTCTATCGTTCCCTGATAATCTCTCACTGCATCGGCCTGAGCGGTTAGAGCGCGATTCATTATATAGACCACCTGCT
>MDTG01217411.1_pt1 | contig 14788 bp, 11 predicted proteins | sample 811421 | NCBI WGS metagenome assembly MDTG01 (sample SAMN05326645, study PRJNA326480) | marine metagenome | isolation source: seawater | place: Pacific Ocean: South East | collected 2011
TAGTCCTTAAAAAAGGCGAGTGCAAATATAATATCTTTTGTATTTCTACAAAGAAGTTGCATAAAAAAAAGAAATTATTTTTCGTTTCTGAATTTGAAACCTAGTTTTTTAGCTGTTTTAAGCTTCATATTCTGGCTCATTTCCTTGATTTGGTGCAGACTTACTACTTGCACATCTTTGTATGGAGGAGTAATAAGCTCAAAGTCCATAGCATGAAGCATCAGCTCTTGAACGATATTTTTTAAAGTGTCTTTGTTGAGTGTATCGTTTTGGAAATCATTATGTAAAAAACTCATTCTTCCATTGCCGTCAGTAAAAAAATGTTTGTCTTTATTGATAAATACCCTCCCTATTAAATAGCCTAAATCATTGACTCTGTTGTATTTGAAACTGTCACTCAAGAAATTGTAAACATTAATAACTCCGCAATAAGCCCTGTATTCGTCTTCTTTGACATAGCTGCTGTTCCATATTTGGTGGCTTTTGTCAAAAGAAAAGGTATTGCTGTGCATGTGAAAGATTAGTATGTCGCCAGAAAATTTAAACTCTATTTCAAACTCGCCTTTGTCGGTGTGTTTGATTTCTACGTGCTTATCAATAGGAGATACTTCTTGATTTAACTCCTCTGATAATTCGCTAATTACTTCTTTAAGTAAATCAAAAAATGATTTGCAAACTCTGTAAACTTCTTGTTTAGCAGCAGCTTTTTGAGTGAGTTTGTTTATTATTTTTTCTGATGAATCCATTAGTATGCTTTAGCAAATATTACTTTTTGTGTAGAAGGTTGTTTACTGTAAATACATTGCCCTTCTTCTTTTTTATTGTTCAAAGGAATACAGCGAATGGTAGCTTTAGTTTCTTCTTTTATTTTTTGTTCTGTTTCGTCAGTACCATCCCAGTGGGCGTAAACAAAGCCAGCATCTTTACCAATAAGTTCCTTAAAATGTTCCCAATCTGTAGCATGATGGGTATTGTCATCTCTATATGTTTGAGCTTTCAATAATAAGGTTTCTTGAATCTTCTCCAACAAATTATCTACCTTATTGCTTAGATCATCAATACTAACGGTTTCTTTTTCTAAAGTATCACGTCTAGCTAGTTCTACGGTTCCATTTTCTAAATCTCTAGGTCCAATGGCTATACGTAATGGCACTCCTTTGAATTCGTATTCAGCAAATTTCCACCCTGGCTTATGAGTATCTCTATTGTCGTATTTGACAGATATGCCAATTTTCTCTAAATCTTTTTTAATCTGTTGTGCCTTTTCACTAATCTGATTGAGTTGTTCTTCTCCTTTGTAAATTGGGACTATAACCACTTGGTAAGGCGCTAGCTTTGGTGGTAATACTAGACCATGATCGTCAGAATGTGTCATCACTAAGGCTCCCATCAATCGAGTGGAAACGCCCCACGAGGTAGCCCAAACGTGTTCTTGTTTTCCTTCCTTGCTGGTAAACTTCACGTCAAATGCTTTAGCAAAATTTTGACCTAAGAAGTGAGAAGTACCTGCTTGTAAAGCTTTGCCGTCTTGCATAAGAGCTTCAATACAATAGGTTTCCAAAGCACCAGCAAAACGTTCGTTAGCACTTGTCAAACCTTTAATTACAGGCATAGCCATAAAGTCTTCCGCAAAGCGAGCATAAACCTCAATCATTTGTTCGGTTTCGTCAATAGCTTCTTGCTTAGTAGCATGAGCAGTATGTCCTTCTTGCCAAAGGAATTCTGCCGTTCTCAAAAACAAACGTGTTCTCATTTCCCAACGTACTACATTGGCCCACTGGTTTACAAGAATTGGCAAATCTCGGTATGATTCTATCCATCCTTTGTATGTATCCCAAATGATAGTTTCTGAAGTCGGACGAACGATTAATTCTTCTTCCAGCTTGGCATCAGGATCTACCACAACACCTTTTCCGTCCTCGCTGTTTTTTAGTCTATAATGAGTGACAACCGCACATTCTTTGGCAAAGCCTTCCACGTGTTCGGCTTCTTTACTCAAATATGACTTGGGTATAAATAAGGGGAAATAAGCATTAGAGTGTCCTGTTTCTTTAAACATTCTATCCAACTCTTGCTGCATCTTTTCCCAAATAGCAAACCCATAGGGCTTGATAACCATACAGCCTCTAACACCAGAGTTTTCAGCTAAGTCAGCCTTCACCACTAATTCATTATACCATTTTGAATAATCTTCTGCTCTGGACGTAAAATTCTTTGCCATTTTTTAATTTGAAAGTTTGTTTGTAATTTTACACATAATAATGCGTTATCTATAATACTAAGCAAAATTAAACTTTTTGATGAATTGCCTAAAGATAATCCGTATCATTTAAATTATACCATTATGAAAACCATTCAGCTACTTTTGTTATCCATTGTTTTGATTCTTTCTTCTTGTATTACTATCGAGACAACTTCTTCGGGTTTTAAGGATGAAATCTATTACACTGCAAATCAATATGCTGAAGTAGCACAGAAAGAAGAGCAAGAGCAACAAGCTTATTTGCAAGAAGACGAACCGCAAGAGCAAGAAAATGAAGAAAACTATTATGATGAATATTCTTCTGACGATTATTATGACTACGGTTATTCTGCTCGTTTAAGACGTTTTCATGGTCCTACATTTGGTTTTGGATATTACAATAACTACTACACCAATTCTTTTTGGTATTCAGGTTATCCCTCGCATTGTGGGGTAAGTATCTATTATGGTTATAACTTTTGGAATCCGTATTATCATGACCCTTTTTACAGCTTTTATGCTTACGGTTCATACCATTACAACCCTTTTTACTATAACCATTTCCATCATCATCATTATGGACACCATAACGATATCTACGCCTACAATTCATATCCTAGCTACTACAATTCTTACGATAATAACAGTGTTTATTATGGGCCTAGAGAAAATAACAAAAACAAAACGCCAGAAACTTTTGCAAATCGCTATATAAGTGAGGTAAAAAATAGAGCTCCTTTACAAGCTAGTAAAGTCAATGATTTTGATAAAAAGCCTAACTATTCGGTTCAACCTTCTAATGTATTTAATAACAAAAGACCGACATCAACTGATCAAATCAATTCAAATTTAGATAATAAGGTTAATCCCAATTATAGTATATCTAAAAACCCTAATTATTCTAAGCCTGCTAATAGTAAACCTTCCGGTAATTCTACTTTTAGTAAGCCATCGACTAATAAAAAACCTAGTAATTATTCCAAGCCTTCTTATTCAAAACCAATTAAAGAAAAGAAGCCTAACGATTATAATAAACCTAGACCCACCAGAACATATTCTAAACCTTCGTCAAACCCTTCACCTCGAAATTCCTCCCCAAGTAGAGGAGGATCTAATAGAAGTAGAAGCCCAAGATAAACACACATTATGAGAAAGAATCTATTAAACTTAGTAGCAGTATTTGCAATTTTATCTTCCGTAGCTCAAACCCATGAAGACGCTTTGTTGTTTTCTGAAAACGCAGTTGTTGGTACTGCTCGTTCTGCGGCTATCTCCAATGCCTTTGGTGCTTTAGGTGCTGATATGTCAACATTGAGTAGTAACCCTGCCGGTTTAGGCGTTTATCAATCTTACGATTTTGCTTTTTCAATTAACTTTGGGGGTGTGGATATGGCTTCTTATTATTTAGGAAATAAAATCACGAATGGTTCAGGTAACTTTAATATCCCTTCCGTTGGTTTGGTTACTCCTATGAAGTCTAGTCCAACATCGGATTGGAGAAGAACTAATCTTGGATTTGCTTACAACACGACCAAGATTTTTAAGGCCAATACAATTCAAAGTGCCTATAATGCTAATTCTTCCTTAGTGGATGTGTTTTACTCTTTTGCAGATGGGTATATGCTAGATGATTTAGATCCATTTTTTGAATTAGGAGCGTTCGATACAGATTTGATTGATTTGCAAGTAGATTCCAATGGTTGGATTGACGATGGAAACTATTTTAGAGAGGTACAGACTGGTCAAGACCAATTTAAGCAAACCCACACTTTTGGTTCTATGGGCGAGTTTGCTGTAAGCTATGCGGGTTCGTATATGGAAAAGTTATATATAGGAGCAACGCTGGGCCTTACCTCAATTGATTACACTAAAAAATCAAGATATAACGAAAGAAATTTTGCCGATACTGCTTCCAGCGTTGAATATTTTGATATGTATGAAAATCAATTCACTACTGGAGGTGGTATTAACCTTAAATTAGGTGCTATCTATAGAGCAAGCGATAATCTTAGGTTGGGTGTTGCTTGGCATTCACCGACTCTAAACGAATTGCACGACGAATGGGAAATGGTTCTTAGAACTCAGCATAAAGACGACAGCACCTACTCATACACTTATACATCGCCATATGGTGTTTATGATTATACCATTACAACACCAATGAAAGTGATAGGGTCGGCGGCTTTAATACTTGATAATATCGTGTTAAGTGCAGATTTAGAGTATGTCGATTATTCTACCATGAAAATAGATGGGGATGATTTTGATTACTTCAATAATCAACAAAACATTATAGACGCTAATTACACATCTGTTGTTAATGGTCGTTTTGGTGCTGAACTTAATTTATCTCCTTTTGTTCTTCGTGCCGGATATGCTCAGGTAAAAAATCCTTACTCAGAAACATCTAACCTCAATACTTATAGAGATGAGCGTAAATCTTACTCTTTTGGTTTAGGTAAAAGAAATCAGTTTAGTTATATCGATTTGGCTTATGTTTTTTCAGAATATTCTAATTCTGAATCTTTGTACAACACCTATTTTGAACCCGCTCATAGAGTAACAAAAACAGCATACAACTTCATCTTTACAATGGGTTGGAAGTTTTAGTTCAAGCGATTTAGTCCAGCTTTAGCCTTTTGCTCAATACCTTGTTCGTATTGATGGTCTTCCATTTCAATGCAAATATTGAAGTAGCGTTTAGCCTCATCTAAATTATTATTCATTTCATATAAAAGTCCTATTTGTAAGGCCGATTTTGCGGCGAAATAGAGTGGATCATCTTTACCTGCCAAAACCGTTTTTTTATAATATTTAATAGCCACATCATTTTTGTTCATCTGCTCCATACATCTACCGTATCTGTAAAAATACTCAAGGTTGTTTTTGGAGTTCTCAAAGAACTTGTTTGAGTTAATTTTTTCTAACTCTTCCACTGCTAAAGTTGAATAGCCACCATCAAAAAGTAATCGAGCTTTAAGAAGATTAACATGTGGTGCTTTAGAATTGCTATAATAGGATTGAGCCTCTCTATCTGCGTCCACTTGCTTACCATTTAAACTATTAATTCTGTTTTTATAAAGGCTATATTTTTCTTTATCGCCCTTAATGTGGTAATGCCAACTCATTCTCATTAAAGCAGATTTTTTATAATTATTCCCTTTGAAATTATCGAGGTAATTTTTAAAATGAATTACACACTCATCGTCCATCTTATTCTGCTTGTTAATACCTAGTAAATAATCCAAGTAATGAAAAGGGTAGTAGTCCTTGTTTAATATTCTGTTTTCAAGAATTTGAATGGCTAAATCGTTTTCGCCTAATTTACTAGCTATTCTACTTAAGGCAAATTTGAGCAAGAGGTAGTCGCTGTCTTTTAGTTCGGTAAGAAGATTTTCTAGATCTTTTCTATTGTTATCTAAATTCATTTTGAGAAAAGCATACAGGAAATAAGTTTCTTCAAGCATTATACGATAATCTTTATCCACTTTCATCTCTTTTATGGATTCAGCCATCAAGTTTAAGCCCGTTTTTATATTGCCTTCCATTCCTATTATGGACAATATCCAGCTGTACTGTTCAGGCACACTGCCAATAAGAGTATATAGTAGTCCTAAGCTTTTTTTGTTGGGAATAAAATCAGGATAAAGTTTATTGTTTTCTTGGATCAGTCTATAGGCCTTATTGATTTCAAAGGCAGCAGTAAAATATTCTCCAAATTTTAACCTGTTAGCTGCCCATTGAAGGTTTATCTCAGCTTGGCTGTACAAATACCATGGTGATTTAGATTTGTCATTTTCAACAATTTCTATTCTCTTCTCTTTATTTTTTTTCAATATATCAAAATCAGTCTTTTCTTCCCCGACTTGTATTTTTAAATAGTCAGAGTAATTTTCTATTAAATAGGCTAAGGTATTGTTAGGGTTTTTATTTTTCTCTTTTTCTAATAACAATTGAGCTTTGTCAAATTTGAGTTGTATCGTAAGTGTATATGCCTCCCTACAATTTTCATTCCATAAAAAGTCGGCAAAAGAACTTTTTGAAAATAACATTATAGAGAGTATGATTAGAAAATAACGCATAAAAAAAGGGATTCTAATGGTTTAGAATCCCTACAAATTTAAATTAAAAAATATTAAGCTTCTTTAGGTTCGAACATTTGAGAATCAATAAGAATTCTACCACAATGTTCACAAACAATAATTTTTTTGTGAGCTTTAATATCTAGTTGTCTTTGTGGTGGTATTTTACTAAAACAACCTCCACAAGCATCTCTTTCTACAGAAACTACTGCTAATCCGTTCCTAGAGTTCTTACGAATCCTTTTATATGCAGATAAAAGTCTATCATCTACAACCTTTTCCGCTTGCTCTGACTTTTTAAGAAGTGATTTTTCTTCTTTTTCAGTTTCAGAAACAATATTGTCTAATTCTTTCTTCTTTTCTTCGAAGATTTCTTTTCTCTCATTGAACTGTTCAGTAGCGGTAGCTTTTGTTTGGTTTAAAAACTCGACCTTAGCAAGGTTATCATTGATTTTTTTGTTTGCTAATTCGATTTCTAGATTTTGGAATTCAATTTCTTTGCTTAAAGAATCGTATTCTCTATTATTCTTTATGCTACCAAGTTGCTTGTTATATTTTTTAACTAGCTCTTCAGCTTCTTTGATACCTAATTTTCTTGATGAAACAAATTTTTCTTTGTCTTCAAGGTCTGCATCAATTTTTCCGATACGAGTTTCTAATCCTTTAAGATCATCTTCTAAATCTTGAACTTCCAAAGGCAATTCCCCTCTTACAGTTCTAATTTTATCAATCTCAGAATCGATAGACTGTAATTGGTGTAAAGCATTCAGCTTGTCTTCTATTGAAAATTCTTGTTTTGCAGCTTTCTTTTTTGCCATTATTACATATAGTTGATAGGGTTCGTATTTATGCTTGATAAATGGGTGGCAAACTTAGTAAATTTTTTGTTAAGAATTCCACATATTAACTCTTTAGTAAATTGTTCACTTTCATAATGCCCAATATCAGCAATAATAATATCGTTTTCAGTATCAAAAAATTGATGATATTTAAAATCTGCTGTTATAAAAATATCAGCTTTTATTCTCTTAGCATCATCTAATAAAAATGATCCTGATCCGCCACATACAGCAACGGTTTTGATGAAGTCTTTATGAATATCAGTGTATCTGATACAGTCCGTTTGCATTACTTTTTTTAAATGTAGGAGAAAATCATTCGTTTTCATTGGTTCATTTAATTCGCCATAAAGTCCAGACCCTATGTTTTGGTGTACATTTTCCAAATGGTAAATCTCGTAGGCTACTTCTTCGTAGGGATGTGCTTCAAATAGTGTGTTTAGAATCAAACTCTTCAAATAAGAGGGTACAACCATCTCAATTTTTTCTTCTTTTTCTTTATGCAAACTATGTTTTTTGCCAATTGTAGGTTGGCTATCTTCGTTGCCCATAAAAGTGCCTTGACCTTCGGTTGTGAAGCTACAATGACTATAATTGCCAATGTTTCCCGCTCCAGCTTCCCAAAGTTTCTCTTTAACATTTTCTGCTTCAGAAACAGGGCAGTAGAAGCTTAATTTTTTGACGTAATCCTTTTTGGGTCTGAGGATTTTGGAATTTAAAATTCCAATTTTTTGGGCGATAGCTTCATTTACACCATTTTTAACATTATCTAAGTTGGTGTGAATTGCATAAATGGCAATATCATTTTTTATAGCCTTGATGATTGTGCGTTCAATATAAGTTTTGCCATTAAAAGATTTAAGACCACTAAAGACAATAGGGTGGTGTGCAATAATCAGATTACATGATTTTTTTATAGCTTCATCAACTACCTCTTCGGTGCAATCTAAGCAAACTAAAGCGCTCGATGTTTCCCAATTTTTATCACCTGTAATTAATCCAGAATTATCATAGTCTTCTTGAAGTTGAAGAGGTGCATATTGTTCTAGATGTTTGATTATTTCATTTATTTTCATAAATCCAAAAATAGTATTTAATAATTTATATATTTGTTGTGAATGAAAATTTATTCCCTATAATTTGAATATGCCATTTTTAAAATTGTTTCTTCTTCCTATTGCCTTTTTTTATGGTCTAGTTGTATTCATTAGGAATATATTTTTTGATTATAGTATTTTTTCTTCCAAAGAATATTCAGTGCCAATAATTTCTGTAGGTAATTTATGCTCTGGTGGTAGTGGTAAATCACCCCTAGTAGAATACATTCTAAAACTTATTGACAATAAAGCTGGTTTAGCTGTTTTGAGTAGAGGATATGGTAGAGATTCTAGTGGCTTTCAGTGGGTTTCAGAAAAATCTATCGTTAAAGACGTTGGTGATGAGCCATTACAAATTGCTCGTAAATTTCCAGATGTTAACGTTGCTGTTTCTGAAAATAGGAATAATGGTATTCAACATATTATACATGAAGAATGCGATTTGATTTTACTTGATGATGCCTTTCAACACAGGTGGGTTAAGCCGGGTTTAAATATATTGTTAACGACTTATGATAATTTATTTATCAACGATCATTTGCTCCCTTTTGGCAATTTAAGAGAATCTAAAAATAATTTTAAAAGAGCTGATATAATAGTTGTTACTAAAACACCTTACCCTTTATTACCTCTTGATGAATACCGCTTAAAAGAACAAATAGCGCCGTTTTTTCATCAAAAATTATGTTATTCATATCTCAATTTTTTACCTCCACTTAGTCTTTTTTCAGAAAATGATATGCAATTTGAAGGCAAAAAAGTAATTTTACTTACTGCTATTGCGTCTTCACAGAACCTATACGATTATGTCAACTCAAATTCAGAAATTGAAGAGCATTTTGATTTTAGAGATCATTATTCTTTCAAGAAAAAAGATATTAAAAAAATAATTGAATGTTATAACAAGATTGATTCAGAAGAAAAGTTAATTTTAACCACTGAAAAAGATGCTACCCGTTTAGCACTATATGAAAGTTATTTTAAGGATGTATCTATTGCATACATTCCAATAGAATTTAAATTTCAAGGTAAAACTAACTTTAACGAATTAATTTTAAAATATGTTGAGCAAAATAGAGTCGATAGCAAAGTTCCTAGAGCAGAGAATGCCCTTCAAACCTAAGGCGGGTATTATTTTAGGTACAGGATTGGGCGGACTAATCCAAAAAATTGATATAAAACAAACTCTTTCCTATAAAGATATCCCAGATTTTCCAGTTTCTACAGTAGAAGGTCATAGTGGAAAATTAATTTTTGGTTTACTTTCTGATGTTCCAGTAGTGGCTATGCAAGGACGATTTCATTTTTATGAAGGTTATTCTATGCAAGAAGTTACTTTGCCTGTACGAGTGATGAAAATGTTAGGGATTGAGCATTTATTTATATCGAATGCTAGTGGTGGTGTAAATCCCGATTATGAAGTTGGAGATTTAATGATTCTCAACGATCATATTAATTTAATTCCAAGTCCTTTAGTAGGCGCAAACTTAGACACTTTAGGCCCACGTTTTCCAGATATGAGCGATGCTTATGAGCGATCAATGATAGATGTGGCTATGCAAATCGGTGTTGATAGAGGTTATCGTGTTTTTGAGGGTGTTTATGCTGCTGTAACTGGACCGTGTTTGGAAACCCCTGCTGAGTACAAATACCTTAGAATTATTGGTGCTGACACGGTAGGAATGTCGACGGCACCAGAGGTTATTGTGGCTCGTCATATGGGTATTCCATGTTTTGCTATATCTGTTATTACAGATTTAGGAGTGCCAGGAAAAATACAAAAGGTAAGTCATGAAGAAATACAACAGGTAGCAGAAGTTGCAGAGCCCAAGCTTACTGTAATTGTAGAAGAACTAATAAAAACATTGGTGTAAAATGAAAAATTTAAAATTTACAACGCTTTTTTACATTCTATTCACTACTACTATTCAAGCTCAAGATTCAGAGAATATTAATCTTTTATATCAATGGAGTGTGGATACATTAATTGGCTCCGAGGCATTTGAAAACGTGTACAATGAAGTATGGGGCGTTGTTGTTGATGATAGGGAATACGCTATTATTGGCTCTACTGCTGGAACACACTTTTTTGATGTAACAAATCCTTCAACAGCATCTGAGATCGCTTTTGTTGCAGGTAGAGTAGTAGGTGATGAAATTATTCATCGTGATTATCATGATTATCAGAACTATTTATACGCCGTTTCAGATGAAGGGTTAAGTTCATTGCAGATAATAGATATATCAACATTACCTGATTCGGTTTCTGTGGTTTATGATTCTTCAGATTTATTTTATCGTTCGCACAATATTTTTATTGATACAGCAAAGGCTCGACTATATACTACGAATGGGGATATTTATACTCTAGAAAACCCTATTGACCCAAAGTTTCTATACAACACTTCATTACTAAGTTCGCATGATGTATATGTAGAAAATGATACAGCCTATATCAATACCGGCACACTAGGGTTTGTAATTGTTGATTTTAGTCAAACTACATTAGAAAATCAATCGCACGAAGTTATAGGGACATTGCCGACTTATCCCGATCAAGGTTATAACCATTCTGGTTGGATTACTCCCGATGGCAACTATTATGCTATGGCGGATGAAACTTGGGGTATGAGAATGAAAATGCTTGATATTTCTGATTTTTCCAATATTGAAGTCGTTGCTTTGTTTGGTTCAGGTGTAGATGAAAACTCAATTCCACACAATCAAATTATTAATGGTAATTATTTGTACACTGCTTATTATCACGATGGGTTTTATGTTCATGATATTTCCGATCCATTTACACCTATTCTAATAGGTTATTACGACACTTTTGAGCCAGACCATCACGAAAGTTATATGGGCGCTTGGGGTGTTTATCCTTTTTTACCTTCGGGAAATATTTTAATTTCTGATATGCAAACAGGTCTATATCTTTTTGAAGTAAATTATGACAATCCTTTAGGGACAGATGTTTTAGTCAATAATAAAAACGCCATCTATCCTAACCCTTGTTCAGATGTTTTGAACTTAAATTTGACGAATAAGTCTCAAGTAAATTTGTATGATATTCAAGGTAATAAAGTATTTAATGCTAGTGATGTTTATAATATACAGCTAAATACCAATTTTCTTAGTAACGGTATTTATATTTTAAAATTAACGGATGAAACAGGTGTTAGTACACATAAAATTAGTGTTCAATAATCTTTTTAAAATCCTTTGTTAAAAGAAAAAAGAGTGTAAATTTGCAAAATCATTTCGGATAAATAACAAACAAGATGAAAAGAACATTTCAACCTTCGAATAGAAAAAGAAGAAACAAGCACGGTTTCAGAGATAGAATGGAATCAGCTAACGGCCGTAGAGTATTGGCAAGTAGAAGGGCTAAGGGTAGAAAAAGATTAACGGTTTCAGACGAACCAAGACACAAGCGTTAATCGTTTTTTTAAGATATTTAAGGTGTTGCTTTTGCAACACCTTTTTTTTGAGCTATACTGTTAAAAAATCTATGTTTTTTGTTAATAGTTTCAATATTAAATCAGTTGGCTCTTTTTTTAAATAAAATATATTCGCACATACACTTTTAATTATGCCCAAAGATACCTCAATACAATCCATTTTAATAATAGGTAGTGGTCCAATTGTTATTGGTCAAGCCTGTGAATTTGACTACTCTGGCTCTCAAGCTGCTAGATCTCTTGCTGAAGAAGGAATAGAAGTTTCATTAATAAATTCTAATCCAGCAACGATAATGACTGATCCTGTTGTTGCAGATCATGTCTATTTAAAACCTCTAACTGTTGAATCTATTGAAGAGATTCTAGAAGAACGTAAAATTGATGCTGTTCTTCCAACTATGGGTGGACAAACAGCACTAAACTTATGTATAGAGGCTGATGAAAAAGGTGTCTGGGAAAAATATGGTGTAGATATTATTGGTGTTGATATTGATGCCATTAATATTACTGAAGACAGACAAGAGTTTAAAGGATTAATGAGTCGTATAGGTATCGATTGTGCACCCTCACAAACGGCTACTTCATATCTAGAAGGTAAGGAAATTGCTCAAAAATTTGGCTTTCCATTATGTATTCGTGCATCTTATACTTTAGGGGGTAGTGGTGCATCTTTTGTACATGAAGCGAAAGACTTTGATGAACTCTTAAAAAGAGGTATGGCTATTTCGCCTATTCACGAAGTATTGATAGACAAAGCCTTACTAGGATGGAAAGAATATGAGCTTGAATTGTTGAGAGATAAAAATGATAATGTTATCATTATTTGTTCTATTGAAAATATGGATCCAATGGGTATTCATACAGGAGATTCCATAACGGTTGCTCCTGCCATGACTCTATCTGATACCACTTATCAACGCATGAGAGATATGGCTATCAAAATGATGCGTGCTATTGGTGATTTTGCGGGTGGCTGTAACGTTCAGTTTGCAGTTTCTCCTGATAAAAAGGAAGATATTATAGCTATTGAGATTAACCCTAGAGTTTCTCGTTCTTCGGCTTTGGCATCTAAAGCTACAGGTTATCCTATTGCCAAAATAGCATCTAAACTTGCTATTGGATATACACTTGATGAACTCGATAATCAAATTACAAAATCTACATCGGCATATTTTGAGCCAACTTTAGATTATGTAATTGTAAAAATACCACGTTGGAACTTTGAAAAATTTGATGGTGCCGATAAAGTCCTTGGTTTACAAATGAAGTCTGTTGGCGAGGTGATGGGAATTGGTCGATCTTTTCAAGAAGCTTTACAAAAAGCTTGTCAATCTTTAGAGATAGGTAGGAATGGCTTGGGTGCTGATGGCAAAAATTGGACTAATCAAGATGATATTCTACATGCTATGAAATATGCTAGTAGCGATAGGGTATTTAGAATTTATGACGCTATTAGATTAGGTATTCCTTTGAAAACTATTTACGATATCACAAGAATGGATTATTGGTTCTTACGACAATTGGAAGAACTAGTAATGTTGGAGTTTGAAATTGAGAAATACCATATTGGAAATATCCCTAATGAATTGCTTTTAGAAGCTAAAATGAAGGGGTATGCTGATAGACAAATAGCCCACCTATTAAGGTGCTTAGAGAGTGAAGTCAACAATCTAAGAACAGAAATGGGAATCAATAGGGTATATAAGCTTGTTGATACTTGTGCTGCAGAATTTGAGGCGAAAACTCCTTATTATTACTCTACTTTTGAGTCTAAAAAACAATTAGCAAATGGCGAATCATTCTCTGAAAATGAAAGTAGTCGTTCCGATAAAAAGAAAATTATTGTTTTAGGTTCTGGACCCAATCGTATAGGTCAAGGAATTGAGTTCGATTACTGTTGTGTTCATGGCGTATTAGCCGCAAAAGAATGCGAATACGAAACCATAATGATTAACTGTAACCCTGAAACAGTATCTACTGACTTTGACACTTCAGACAAATTATATTTTGAGCCTGTTTTTTGGGAGCACATCTACGATATCATTAAACACGAGAACCCAGAAGGTGTTATTGTTCAATTAGGTGGTCAGACGGCACTAAAACTAGCTGAAAAGTTAGAACGTTACGGTATCAAAATTATGGGTACTAGCTATGAAGCGCTAGACCTTGCAGAGGATAGAGGACGTTTTTCTACTTTATTAAGAGATAATAATGTGCCATTCCCTGAATTTGGAGTTATCGAAACTGCGGAAGAAGCCATAGAATTATCAAAAGATTTAAATTTTCCAATATTGGTTAGGCCTTCTTATGTATTAGGCGGTCAAGGCATGAAAATTGTAATTAACGAATCTGAATTAGAACACCACGTCGTCAATTTATTGAAAGACATTCCTGGTAACAGAGTATTGTTAGACCATTACTTGGATAATGCTATTGAGGCAGAAGCAGATGCTATTTGTGATGGTAAAAACGTTTACATCATTGGTATAATGGAACATATTGAGCCTTGTGGTATTCACTCTGGAGATTCAAACGCTGTATTACCCACTTTTGACCTGAGTGATAATGTGCGTCAGCAAATGATAGATATTACCAATAAAATTGCAGTAGCTTTAAAAACAGTAGGCTTGATAAATATTCAATTTGCTATTAAAGATGAAGTAGTCTATGTTATTGAAGCTAACCCTAGAGCATCTAGAACAGTTCCTTTTATTGCTAAAGCCTACAAAGAACCTTATGTTAATTACGCCACAAAAGTAATGCTTGGGGAGAAAAAGGTCACAGACTTTAATTTTGATCCTCAGAAAAATGGTTATGCCATTAAAGTACCTGTGTTCTCTTTCAACAAATTCCCTAATGTAAACAAAGAATTAGGACCAGAGATGAAGTCGACTGGTGAAGCCATTCATTTTATTGATGATTTGAAGGATCCATTCTTCAAAAAGGTATATTCTGAAAGAAGCTTATATTTGAGTCGTTAAAGTATGTTAAAAGCGCTATTATTAATACTTATTATTTTTTATTCGGTTCGTTTCTTAAGCCGACTTTTACTTCCTTTTTTGTTTAA
>MDTG01189192.1_pt1 | contig 14787 bp, 10 predicted proteins | sample 811421 | NCBI WGS metagenome assembly MDTG01 (sample SAMN05326645, study PRJNA326480) | marine metagenome | isolation source: seawater | place: Pacific Ocean: South East | collected 2011
CGCCGACGGCGTGCGCTTCTACACCCGCCTGAAAACCATCACCGCCCGCTGGCCCGAAGACAACGTCTCGCAGGGCAACGCCTTTACGATGCCGACGCACTAAAGCACGCCAGATTCCGCCAACCTGATTGGTCAAAATTTAGTCAGTCAAGTTGGTGGCTTACGGTTGCTCTTTAAAAACAAGTTAAATCAAATACTTGCAATAAGAGTGTTCCCCGCGCCTGCGGGGATGAACCAACAAATACGCGCGTGTCGAGCAGGGCCTGTACGTGTTCCCCGCGCCTGCGGGGATGAACCGATGAAATCGACTTTCGTGCCCATGCCCTTGATGTGTTCCCCGCGCCTGCGGGGATGAACCCAGCTTGCCGAACGTCAGTTTGTTGATCAGGGCGTGTTCCCCGCGCCTGCGGGGATGAACCGTTCGCGGATCATCTGGAAATAAGCGAACGGCAGTGTTCCCCGCGCCTGCGGGGATGAACCGGTATTTCACGGTCTTTTTACGCGTCTCAGTGAGTGTTCCCCGCGCCTGCGGGGATGAACCGGCTTGACGATTCGTCAGACGGTTCGGCTTTCAGTGTTCCCCGCGCCTGCGGGGATGAACCGCTGTACCACGAGATGGATGGCATCGCGATCATGTGTTCCCCGCGCCTGCGGGGATGAACCGATCCCCAGCGATGTCTTCAATTCCTACGTCTTGTGTTCCCCGCGCCTGCGGGGATGAACCGAACGCAGTGGTCATTACGTTTGACACCGAAGGGTGTTCCCCGCGCCTGCGGGGATGAACCGTTGTCGGTGGAACGTTCGCGGGTGGCTGTGTCGTGTTCCCCGCGCCTGCGGGGATGAACCGACTCCGCTCGCCGCCATCGGTCATCGCTCGCCGTGTTCCCCGCGCCTGCGGGGATGAACCGAAGGAGGGCACCAGCGATGGGTCTGCGAAGTGGTGTTCCCCGCGCCTGCGGGGATGAACCGAATCGTTTGGCGATTTTCAGTACCACGACCTGGTGTTCCCCGCGCCTGCGGGGATGAACCGAGATCTACGAGAAATATCACTGATGGCCAACGGTGTTCCCCGCGCCTGCGGGGATGAACCGCACGACGCGCCTGATGCAGAGCCGTTTGATCGGTGTTCCCCGCGCCTGCGGGGATGAACCGGCGCGAAACAACGCGCTGACGCCGATCAAGGCGTGTTCCCCGCGCCTGCGGGGATGAACCGATCAGGGATGCCCGAATGAAGCCATGAGGCTCGTGTTCCCCGCGCCTGCGGGGATGAACCGAGATGAATAATGTTATACATCATCCTAATCGCGTGTTCCCCGCGCCTGCGGGGATGAACCGTTCCTTGCGTCGCTCGTCAAAGCCACGTTTGTGTGTTCCCCGCGCCTGCGGGGATGAACCGCCGTGGCGGGGCGGTTATTAGGCGTCTGGTAAGTGTTCCCCGCGCCTGCGGGGATGAACCGATCTCATCATGATTGCCACCGATGTGCATGTAGTGTTCCCCGCGCCTGCGGGGATGAACCGCTAAAACGCATTGCGGATACCGTGGGCGACTTGTGTTCCCCGCGCCTGCGGGGATGAACCGTGTCGAGCTTCACGAATTCCAGCTTCGCAGCGCGTGTTCCCCGCGCCTGCGGGGATGAACCGCGGGGCCGGAGCTAAAGAAGCGGCTGCATAAGGTGTTCCCCGCGCCTGCGGGGATGAACCGGTTGGGGATAAGGTGCTGGTGGTTTATAGCCCGTGTTCCCCGCGCCTGCGGGGATGAACCGCTGTCGCTGCGCAATCTCGACCGCTGTCTGGTGTGTTCCCCGCGCCTGCGGGGATGAACCGCCCAAATTCGACATATTAGCCATAACTGTTTTGTGTTCCCCGCGCCTGCGGGGATGAACCGTCTCGCCGGAATTTCGTATGCATGATTTGTCGGTGTTCCCCGCGCCTGCGGGGATGAACCGACGGATTGCACGGCCACCTTCGATCAAACCGGGTGTTCCCCGCGCCTGCGGGGATGAACCGCGCAGTTGGCCGACATCTAGCCTGCGCGCGGCGTGTTCCCCGCGCCTGCGGGGATGAACCGAGACAACCGAACACTACGACCGCGTGCGGCGAGTGTTCCCCGCGCCTGCGGGGATGAACCGGAGTATTTCGAGGGCGAGTGGCTTTCAGTTGAGTGTTCCCCGCGCCTGCGGGGATGAACCGTCTTCCATTGTTTTGATTCCTTTAGTCAACAAGTGTTCCCCGCGCCTGCGGGGATGAACCGCCGACCAAGGCAGGGAGCTGGCGAAGCTCGACGTGTTCCCCGCGCCTGCGGGGATGAACCGGACGTAATGGATTCGACGCCTACGCACTGGATGTGTTCCCCGCGCCTGCGGGGATGAACCGCCGCGGCCGAGCTGGGCAAGGTGGTTGCCCCTGTGTTCCCCGCGCCTGCGGGGATGAACCGTGAGCGCATCGCCAATGCGATCAAAGAAGGCAGTGTTCCCCGCGCCTGCGGGGATGAACCGCCATAACGGCGATTTGTATTACAACACGACAAGTGTTCCCCGCGCCTGCGGGGATGAACCGTCCGAACGCCATCAACGGCAAGTGGTTTGCCGGTGTTCCCCGCGCCTGCGGGGATGAACCGGGTCTGGAGGTGGCGGCGAAGGCGACGGATGCGGTGTTCCCCGCGCCTGCGGGGATGAACCGCCCTGGGACAGCAACCCGCTGCTCAAAAACGCGTGTTCCCCGCGCCTGCGGGGATGAACCGAATGGCGAGACGATAAATACACATGGCAAACGGTGTTCCCCGCGCCTGCGGGGATGAACCAGGATAAGCGCACCTCGTGGACATATGCCGGCGTGTGTTCCCCGCGCCTGCGGGGATGAACCGCTGGCTGACCAGGTACAGCAGATGCAGACAACGTGTTCCCCGCGCCTGCGGGGATGAACCGACGGCGGACAGTTCGGCGGCGACACTGCCCCAGTGTTCCCCGCGCCTGCGGGGATGAACCGCAGCGATTGAAGCGTGACGGGTTGCCCGACACGTGTTCCCCGCGCCTGCGGGGATGAACCCATCAAAACACGCGACGGCATGAGCAGCATGCCGGTGTTCCCCGCGCCTGCGGGGATGAACCGCCCCGTATCCGGGGCAATGCGAACCGATTCGCGTGTTCCCCGCGCCTGCGGGGATGAACCGTATGGGCCGGGAAGATGGTCACGAAGTTCTACGTGTTCCCCGCGCCTGCGGGATGAACCGCCGCCAATTAAAACGAGCTGATTCTTGCCCAGGTGTTCCCCGCGCCTGCGGGGATGAACCGGACATACGTCGTAGCCAATTACGTTCGGAGTGGTGTTCCCCGCGCCTGCGGGATTAGACGGCCAGAAGCGCGATCGGTTCCAGCACGAGAAATTGTTCCCCGCGTTTGAGGGTAGGAGACCAGTGAAAATCACAACGGCGCGTGCTCAAAGCGGCAGCTTTATTTCGTTGGCTTTCACCCGGATTGTCGATTTTCTGAAAATTGAAAAGGGTCATGATTTGACCCACCGGGCGTGCAATTGTGGGATGACTTCAGGGAGGGGCTATGTCGAATACAGGTACAGAAGCGCGGGTTCGCGAAAGCGCGCAGTTTTCTCAACTAAGTCTGTCGGCGCGCGCCGTCTGGTCCAAGAGCAGTCCCGACGATGCTGAGGGGCATGGCTTGTTGGCCCATTTACTCGATGTGGCCGCGGTGGGCGAAGTTCTGCTGGCGCACGAACCGCCGTCCTCATTGGAATGGGCATCGAGCGTTTTGGGAGTGCCAGCGTGTGATAGCGCGCGTTGGCTGGCCGCGTTGGCCGGGTTGCACGATTACGGAAAGGCGATTCCGGGCTTCATTAGCAAGTGGGAATACGGCAGGCAACGCACAGCGGCGGCGGCATTGGATTTTTCCGCGACCGCCTGTGACAGAACCAATCACTCGTTGGCGACCGATGCGTTGTTGGCTGCCGATCTGTGCCAGTTGATAAGTGCCGATCGGTTATGGGTGAACGATATCGTGGCCGCGATTGCTGCACATCACGGCCGTTACTTTTCAGCCAGCGAGCGCAATCAGGGCGCACCGATTAATGAGGGTGCGCGATGGAAGACAGCGCGCCAGGAAATACTGGCCTGTTACTGGGCCACACTGGCGCCGAAGGGACAGCCGGAACCCGTTGTTATCGATCTCTATGCCAGCAACTGGCTGGCCGGTCTGACCAGTGCGGCGGACTGGATCGCCTCCAATCCTGATTGGTTCCCGCTGGGTGAGCGTCAAGATAATCTGTCCGCGTATTTCGCACACGCCAAAAAGCTGGCAGAAAACGCACTGGCACAGATCAACTGGCCGACGTTTCGGCCTCTTCAAGAAACGCCGGTGTCAACCGCCGATATTTTGCAGCGCATTCTGGGCAAGGAGGCTCCGCCCCGACCGTTACAGACCGCCGGCGATACGCTCCTGCTACAAGCTGAAGGTCCGACGCTTTTGCTCGTGGAGGCGCCGATGGGGGAAGGCAAGACGGAGCTGGCTTATTTGGCTTATCTGCGTTTGCAGGCGCGCAATGCGCATCGCGGGCTTTATATCGCATTACCTACCCAGGCGACGGGCAACGCGCTGTTCAAACGCACGCAGGATTTTCTGCGTGCGTTCGTGGCAAGGCGTACGGATGTGCAGTTGATCCACGGCGGAGCCGCAGACAACGAGCAGTTTCTACATCTTCGACAAATCGGCGACGACGTTCGAGAGACGCTGGCCGCTTCGGCCTGGTTTTCGCAGCGCCGACGGCCGCTGTTGTCAGCTTATGGTGTCGGCACTGTCGACCAGGCGTTGCTGGCAGTGTTGAATGTTAAGCATCATTTCGTGCGGGTGTGGGGGCTGGCGAACCGTGTGGTCGTGCTGGATGAGGTGCACGCCTACGACACGTATACCGGCGTATTGATCGAGGCATTGGTGCGCTGGCTGAAAGCGCTCGGTAGTTCCGTCATTTTGATGAGTGCGACCTTGCCCGCTGCCAAGGCCGGCCGTCTGGTCGATGCCTGGGGCGGTTCGGCGACGGATGACGTAATTGCCTATCCGCGTATTCGCCAGGTCGATTCGAATGGCGTGACCCAAGGCGTGCATGTCGCTACGCGATCACAGATGCCGATCGCACTGCATGGTATCGATGAGTCTATCGAGTCTGTCGCTGCAACAGCGATCCAAGTATTGAGTGATGGCGGCTGTGGTGCCGTGATTGTCAATACGGTGGATCGCGCACAGGCGCTATACCAGGTGCTGGTTAATGAGCCGGCATTGCACGATCTGCGCATCGTTCTGTTTCACGCACGCTTTCCCGCCGATCAGCGCAGCGATATCGAAGCTGAGGTTCTGTCTTTGTTTGGCCACCCGGGCTTGAAGAACAGCGTTCGCCCGGGGGCCGGGTTATTGATCGCGACACAGGTGGCCGAACAGTCTCTGGATCTGGATTTCGACTTCATGATCTCGGACTTGGCGCCAATCGATCTACTGTTGCAGCGCGCCGGGCGCATGCATCGGCACGTGCGCGAGCGGCCCGAGGCACATTCACATCCAAGGTTTTGGGTGGCCGGGCTCCACGGCGAGCGATTGCCGTCGCTCAAAGAAACCGCCTGGGAGTATGTCTACGACGCTTACGTCCTTGGGCTGACCTGGGCCTGTCTGCGAGATTGTGGGGCGATCCGTCTACCGGACGATATCGACCCGCTTGTTCAGTGGGTCTATGGCCAACCGACGCTGCCCACCGATATCGGCGACAAGATCGAGACGTTCATTAACATCGATTCGTTCGGTGCGCATCTGGGTACGGAACGCGCCAAGTTCCAGAACGCGGTCGATATCTCGCTGGACGAAGATGAAGAGGTGGCCCGTGCATACCAGGACAAGCCGTTCGGTTCAGACGATGAAGAAGGTATGCGTAATGTCACAAGACTCGGGCCGGATTCGGTAAGTCTCGTACCAGTTACTGCCCGCGACGGCCAGTGGTGGATCGGCGACAGCGTCATTGATCCCGACATGGTGCCCGACGACGAAACGGCAAAGACGCTGTATCGACGCCGACTACGCGTCTCGCGCAAGGCCGTGGTTGTGGCATGCCAACAGGCAGAGCAACCCGTCGCGTTTGCCGAGCATCCCGTGCTGCGCCACCTCTATCCGATGCCGTTGCTTGACGGTCGATGTGAGATCGGCGGGCAAGGCTTGATCCTCGATCGCCAGCTCGGGCTGGTGTACGAGGCAAGTCGTTGAAAGAGAGGAAGAAGCCTTGGCTTCTTCCTCGATTGCCCTACGGCGTAGGGATAAGCGGAACGCATCGATGTGTGTCATGCGCTCAGTCGGTTCATCTCTGTCGTACAGAGACGCGGCAAATATACCGAATAAATAGAATCGCGCGTTCTTTACTGTGACTCTAAATGTTTATGTGTTCAATCTTTGGATAAGTATTGCGGCCCGTCGGGAAAGTGTCTATAACTAAAACACTGGCAATGGATGAAGGGGGTGTCATGGCGAACGAAGATCAAACGACGGACGACTGCGCGTTCAGCCTCGTGGAGGAATCATGGCTGCCGGTGCGTTTTGCAGATGGCCGGGTGGCGTCAGTCGGATTACGGGATGTGTTTCGCCGTAGCGCGGACATCGTGGCGCTGGCGGAAACCACGCCGCCGAGCCTGATTGCTCAATATCGGCTCTTGCTAGCGATTACGCATCGTGCTCTGAGCACATCGCGGGGCCGCTGGCGCGATCGAGATCGTGCCGCGTGGTTTCGTGACGGCTTGCCCGTCGAATCGATCACGGCCTACCTGGACGAGTGGTCGGATCGCTTCTGGCTGTTCCATCCTGACTATCCCTTCATGCAGGTGGCTGCACTTGCGTACGCCGAAGCGACGCACGATCGCACCAAGCCCTGGACACAGATTTCATTGGCCAGCGCCACCGGCAATGCGCCGGTCGTCTTTGACCACGCCTACGATGCGGCAGAAAGTGAAGTAACCCCTGCGCATGCGATCAACACATTGCTCGGGTTTCTACAGTTCACGCCCGGCGGCTTGGTCAAGGTCTTCCGCGGCTCGGACAAGGCCGGGGCGCTGGCGGACACGGCAGCTGTTGTGCCGGTAGGGCAGAGCCTTGCCGAGACTTTGATCCTGTCGCTGCACGCGGCGCCTTCGCGAACCCGGGAACGCGACGACAAGCCGTGCTGGGAGCGCGATGCCCTGACCGAGGCCGATCTGACAGGCCAGCCGGTGCCCGCGACCGGCGCGAACGATCGTTATACCCGGCAGAGCCGCGCTGTCCTGTTTTTACGAAATGGCGCCGGCAATGTTGACCGGTTGCGCTTCGGTGCAGGCCAGGCGCTGGCCGACAGTGAGGCGCAGCCCGACCCGATGGCCAGCTTCCGCCCGGGCTCCAAGAACGCAGTCCGCGTGAGCTTTGAAGACGGCAAGGCCGTCTGGCGCGATCTACCCTCGCTGGTGCCAGGGCCAGCGACCGATAGCGAGCATCAACGTCCTGCGGGAGTGATCAATTATGCCGTTGGCCTGCATCAGGCATTGAGCTCGAGCGCAGTAACTTACCAACCACTGCTTGTTGCTGGGTTGGCGAGCGACCAAGCCAAGCTGGTGCGTTGGCGTCGCGAGCAGATCGTGCTGCCCGCGGCGCTTATGACGCACGCAGAGCGTGCCCAGCGGCTCAAGAAACACCTTGCCGATGCCGAAGAATTGTTTCGATCACTGCGTTGGCTGGCGACTCTTACAACCGCTCAGACGCTCCCCGAAGCCGACAGCAACGACACGAAAAAGAAAGCACAGGGGCTCGTCGCGGCCGGCCCACTGGCCGCGATCTATTTCGCGGCGCTGGAGCGCAGCCTGCCTGACTTGATGGAGGCACTGGGCCGCGGCGATTTCGACGCAGCGGATCAACACTGGCAACAGGCGCTATCACGTGCCGCCCGTCGTGCATGGCATCACATGATGGACGGCTTGGGGGCTGGCGCTCGCGTGCTGAAAGCCAACGCAATGTTCGGACCGCGCATGCATGGTCTGGTGGCGAAATACGCACCGCGCAACGACGCTCAGCGCCAAGGTGAGGGGGTGCCGAAATGAACACGCCTACGTCAAAATTTCTGATATATCTCGCTAGCACCATCGAGCGTCGCAGCGCAGCGCGTGCTGCCCTGCGCCGCAGTCTGACTCGTCCGCCGGGCGAGGACGCCGAGACTTTTGCCATCGTAGAACGATTCGTTGGCGCTGGCCGTGCTCTCGATGATCCATGGCGCCTGGCACTTTATACCGGCGCCGGTTTATACGCCGATGCGCCGATCGCAGGCGCGCAGCCAATCGCGTATGCGGCCGGACAGCTTGCCAAAACGCTGCATGGCAACAGCGTTGAAAAGCGTTTTCTGACAGCGTTGCAGGCCAATCCAGAGAATTTGTCGATCCATATCATCCAGCTTCACCGGCTGTTGAAGGCGCACGAGTTGGCGTATGACTACGCGGCCCTGATCGATGATTTACGCGTGTTGTTGTCGCACAACACCTCCGACGTCCAGCGGCAAACGTGTCGCCAGCGATGGGGGCAAGCGTTTTATAGCGCGCTGTATCCGGAAAACGAGCGCCAGCTTGACCCCCGGGCTTTGACAGTTTTTCTTAAGGATTTGAACACCGCCGGTCACGAAGCCACGCGGGCTGTGCTGGCGCGGAGTTTGACGTTCGACCCTGGTGCCGACCCGGCCACCTTCGGTCTCATTGAGCCGATTGTGTCGGCTTCGATGCATCCACGAGATGCTCGGCGCCAAGCGGCGTACTTGGCCGCGGGCTTGTTTGCCTGGCACCCGAAGTATCAAGAAAACCAGACTCTGGCAAAAGCGCTAAACCGCTACTGCCTTGCGCAAGACGGCGCGGCCGACGGAGTCGAGCGACAGATCAACGGGGTTCTAGCGGCACCTCATGATGCCGTGCCAGACCACTTACGACGGCTCGTCGCACGTCTACGCGGCGACAACACGGGGTTTGACCCGGCGCTTCTTCAAGCGGATCTGGTGGTTTGGCTGTCGCCGTTCACGTCGTTGAAACGCCTGGACATCATTCGCCAGCGCTGGGCAAACGATTTCTTTCAGCAAAACATCAACGACAACAATCTGTCTCAACAAGCCGAGGGGGCTTAAGCATGCGCGCATTCATCGAACTGCATATCCTGCAGAATTTCGCACCGTCCAACTTGAACCGCGACGACACCGGCGCCCCGAAAGACGCCGTGTTCGGCGGTCATCGGCGTGCGCGGGTCAGCAGCCAATGCTTCAAACGCGCCACACGCCTGGCCGCAGCCGATTATTCATTGATTGCGCCCGAGCATCGCGGCGTACGGACTAAACGCTTGAAACGCCTGGTTGTCGAACGTCTTGCCGATCGTGAGCCAGAAGAAGCCGCCGGTAAGATCGAAAGCGCGCTTGCGGCTGCCGGCTTGAGCTTTTCAAAGAAGGATGCTGAAAAAACAGAATACCTGTTGTTTCTCGGCGAAAAAGAGATCGAGGCGTTTGCCGATCTCGTCGCCGAGCATTGGGACGAGCTGACGGCCGTCGATGCCGACACCAGCAAGAAACAGCGCAAGGCCGCCGCATCCGCCCATGTTGGCAAGAAGGCCAAAGCATTGCTCGACGGCGGTAAGGCGGTGGATGTGGCGCTATTCGGCCGCATGCTGGCTGACCTGCCGGAAGCCAATCAGGATGCTGCGTGCCAAGTGGCACATGCCATCAGCACGCATCGCGTCGAGCGAGAGTTTGATTACTACACCGCAGTGGACGACTGCGGTGGCGCCGAGGAAACAGGTGCCGACATGATCGGCCAGATCGAATTCAATTCGGCCACGCTGTACCGCTACGCCGTGCTGGATTTCGACAAACTCGTGGCAAATCTCCAAGCCGATCGCGAATTGGCGCTCTCGGCTGTGGAAGCGTTCGTCACAGCTTTCATTCGTGCCGTGCCATCCGGTAAGCAGAACACGTTCGCCGCACACAACGCGCCGGATTTCGTAGGCGTCAGCCTTCGTCATGCCGCGCCGCTGAGCCTGGCCAACGCCTTTGAAAAACCCGTGACCGGGCGACTGGATAAATCCTTGACCGAGCAATCGGTCGCGCGGCTAATCGAAATGGATGAGCGGCTTGCTACAGCCTACGGTGATCCGCGCGATCGCTGGCTTGCGCTCGACCTAACGAACGCGTGGCCTACCGATCGCGGTGAGAAGAAAAAGAACTTGTCCGAGTTATCGGCCGCGGTACGCGACATGGCCGCATCACTCGAGGAGGCCTGAAAATGGCTACCTTGCTGGTTCGGCTACAGGGGCCGCTTCAATCCTGGGGAACCACCAGCCGGTTCGATGAACGTGACACCCAGCTAGAGCCATCGAAATCCGGTGTGCTGGGACTGGTATGCGCGGCCCTGGGGCGCGATCGGGCCGAGCCCGTCAGCGATCTCGGTGGGCTGCGCATGGGCGTTCGCGTCGACCGTGAAGGGGTACCAATGCGTGATTACCAGACCGCTAGAGGAGTGGCTCTAGCAACCGGAAAGAGCGATGCCGGGCGCACGGTTGTAAGTGAACGCTTTTATATTTCGGACGCTATTTTTCTTGTTGGCCTGGAGGGCGACGACACGACGCTGGCCGCCGTGCAAGACGCCATTCGAGCGCCGCACTGGCCGATCTGTCTGGGTAGAAAAAGCTTTGTACCGTCCATGCCGGTCTATCTGACCGGCGGGCTGGTTGACAGCTCGCTTATCGATGCGCTTACAAGGTGGCCACTGCTTGATGAACAAGTACGGTACGAGGGCGACGAACCGATCACGCGACGATTCGTGATCGAACACGACAACGAAGGCGCCGTAAGGCTCGATGACGTGGTAGCGCCGTTCAGCGAACGTCAGTTCGGGCCACGGTTCGTGCAAACACACAACCTGACGCTGGTCGACGAGGGGGTAGTCGATGTATCTGACACGTTTGACGCTTGATCTACGCGCCCAAGCAGTGCGGCGGGATCTGGCCGACGCCTACGACATGCACCGCTCGCTCGTCCGCGCGTTTGCCACCGACGATAAGCAGACGCCGCCGAGATTCCTGTGGCGGCTAGAGCCGGAATCACTTCGTGGTGCGCCTGTGGTTCTGATTCAATCGGCACAACCGCCCAATGCGTCGGCGTTTGTGCAACCCGGCTATCTATCTCGCCCGGCAGAAACCAAACCACTGGACTTGTCTGCACTGGTCGAAACCGAGCGTCGATATCGTTTTCGCTTGCTCGCCAACCCCACCGTGACCCGTGACGGCAAACGATATGGTTTGGCGAGTGAGTCCGAGCAGATCGACTGGCTGACACGCAAAGCCGATAAATCCGGCTTTGTCGTCGAAACGGCGCTCGTAACGGCCAGCGATGTTGTCTTTCTCAAAAATGGAGACATCGTTTTGCAACAAGCCTGCTTCGAGGGTGTTCTAACCGCCAAGGACGATGACGCACTTCAAACCGCCACCGCACAAGGTATCGGGCCGGGTAAAGCGTTCGGCTTAGGGCTTCTCAGCCTGTCGCCACGCTAGCGCATATGGCTTTCGTACCGCTCAAACCCATCCCCATCAAAGAGCGGCGCTCGATGATCTTCGTCGGTCGCGGCCAGATCGACGTGCGCGACGGCGCGTTTGTCGTCGTCGACGAGCTCAACGGCGAGCGCATGCACATTCCCGTGGGCACCGCAAGCTGCATCTTGCTGGAGCCCGGCACGCGGGTCTCGCATGCCGCTGTCAAGCTGGCCAGTACCGTCGGCACGTTACTGATATGGGTCGGCGAAGCCGGCGTGCGCCTGTACAGCGCCGGTCAGCCGGGCGGGGCGCGTTCTGACAAGCTCCTTTATCAGGCCCGGCTCGCGCTCGAAGACGACCTGCGCTTGAAGGTCGTTCGCAAGATGTTCGAACTGCGTTTCGGCGAGCCGGCGCCTGCCCGGCGCAGCGTCGACCAGCTGCGCGGTATCGAAGGCTCGCGTGTTCGCGCGTTGTATAAACAGTTGGCCAAGCAGCACGGGCTTCAATGGCACGGCCGCAAGTATGATCCCAACAACTGGGACGCCTCCGACCCCATCAACAAAGCACTATCGGCAGCCACAGCCTGCCTCTACGGCATTACCGAAGCCGCCATCCTGGCCGCGGGATACGCGCCGGCTATCGGTTTTCTGCATACCGGCAAGCCGCAGAGCTTCGTCTACGACATTGCCGATATCGTCAAGTTCGATACCGTCGTGCCGGCGGCCTTCAAAGTCGCGGCCAAGGGCTCCACCAAGCCCGACCGCGAAGTGAGAATCGCCTGTCGCGATGCGTTCAACAAAACCAAACTGCTCGACCGACTCATTCCGTTGATCGAGGATATTCTGGCGGCCGGTGAGATCGACCCACCCAAAGCGTCGCCCGAGCAGGTGCCGCCCGCAATACCCACGCCTGACACGCTCGGCGACGCCGGGCACCGGAGCGGCTGATGGCAATGCTCGTCGTGGTAACCGAAGCCGTGCCACCCAGGCTTCGCGGTCGCTTGGCTGTATGGCTACTCGAAGTTCGCGCTGGCGTATACGTGGGCGACGTAAGCAAACGTGTACGCGAAATGATCTGGGAACAAGTGACACAACTCGCCGACGAGGGCAACGCCATCATTGCATGGCCAAGCCGCAACGAATCCGGCTTCGAATTCCAGACCCACGGCGAAAACCGCCGCGAACCCATCGACCACGACGGATTGCGGCTGGTGCGATTCAAACCGCCCGATGTAAGTAGCTGAAAAGGAACGATCTTTAACAATTCGAGCTGATCAAAAAAGCGTCAATTTCTTCGGTGGAAAATTGCTGCTTCTAATTCTCTAGTCAAAACAATCAGTTATGATTAGAGCGTTCCCCGCATGCGCGGGGATGAACCGTCATTCCGGCAAATTTATGCCGGGGTTATTTCGCGTTCCCCGCATGCGCGGGGATGAACCGACAACCCACGCGCTGACCGGTGAGGGCTTTTACGCGTTCCCCGCATGCGCGGGGATGAACCGATTTCCAATAATGATGGCTTTGTTGATGCCTCGCGTTCCCCGCATGCGCGGGGATGAACCGCGTTGCGAGCTTTCCTTGACGGCAAACATGAGGCGTTCCCCGCATGCGCGGGGATGAACCGGTGATATCCCGGTCGATATTGTTGACAAGGATGCGTTCCCCGCATGCGCGGGGATGAACCGAAGCCAAACGCGACGAAGACGAAGCAGCTAGCGGCGTTCCCCGCATGCGCGGGGATGAACCGCTGGTCACGTGCGACCGCGTGATGACGTTGCCGCGTTCCCCGCATGCGCGGGGATGAACCGGATCTAGGATCGGCACGGATGGGCATGGCAAGGCGTTCCCCGCATGCGCGGGGATGAACCGTACCTGGGATTCAACGAATCCTATAAAAAGAAGCGTTCCCCGCATGCGCGGGGATGAACCGATTTTCAGCGGGCAGGAACCAGCGGTGACTCGGCGTTCCCCGCATGCGCGGGGATGAACCGGTGAAATCGATACTGCAACAATTACGGGGGGTGCGTTCCCCGCATGCGCGGGGATGAACCGCAGCATGCGGCCACCCTTGAGGGCGACCTTCGGGCGTTCCCCGCATGCGCGGGGATGAACCGGGATGCCTATCAGGTCTTTCTGTTTAATCATCGCGTTCCCCGCATGCGCGGGGATGAACCGCCTCACACTCCCCATCGTCTGCTAAATTGACGCGCGTTCCCCGCATGCGCGGGGATGAACCGAGATCGTGCGGCAGGATGTGAGGCAGGCGTGTGCGTTCCCCGCATGCGCGGGGATGAACCGTCATCGATGCGTCGAATATGCGCGTCGCTTAGGCGTTCCCCGCATGCGCGGGGATGAACCGTGCCGGCCTTTCAGGCCGGCACTTCAGTCAGCGCGTTCCCCGCATGCGCGGGGATGAACCGGCTATTTGGAATCGGAAAAGTCTAGGATGCAAGCGTTCCCCGCATGCGCGGGGATGAACCGACTCTGGCCTCGATCGACGAGCGCCTGAAAGCGCGTTCCCCGCATGCGCGGGGATGAACCGTATTTCGCTCCTTTGATATCCAGCTTAGGGGCGCGTTCCCCGCATGCGCGGGGATGAACCGTAATAAGCCACTCCGGTAGCCGCACCGAGTACGCGTTCCCCGCATGCGCGGGGATGAACCGTTTGCTCGTCGGCTGGGGTTCTCGAAGCAGTTGCGTTCCCCGCATGCGCGGGGATGAACCGCGAGGTCTGGCTGAGCAGAAGAAGCGCGGCACGCGTTCCCCGCATGCGCGGGGATGAACCGAGGTCGCGGATGGGGCTGGCTGCTGTGCCAGAGCGTTCCCCGCATGCGCGGGGTTGAACCGTCCAGAGCTAAACACGCCAGTTGGAGCCTCCGGCGTTCCCCGCATGCGCGGGGATGAACCGAACGGCTGGAAACTGCCGAAGCCTGCGGCTTGGCGTTCCCCGCATGCGCGGGGATGAACCAAAAAGGCCGACGATGCGGCCCAGTCACCGCGTGCGTTCCCCGCATGCGCGGGGATGAACCGCCCGCGCACGGCGGGCAATGTGCTCGAGGGAAGCGTTCCCCGCATGCGCGGGGATGAACCGCGTGAGATACCCGATCGGGTCGAGATCCGCGGGCGTTCCCCGCATGCGCGGGGGTGAACCGCCGCGTTGTCGATCGACAAATATCAGGATACCGCGTTCCCCGCATGCGCGGGGATGAACCGCGCGTGATGCGCCACGACTTACTGGA
>MDTG01241411.1_pt1 | contig 14787 bp, 16 predicted proteins | sample 811421 | NCBI WGS metagenome assembly MDTG01 (sample SAMN05326645, study PRJNA326480) | marine metagenome | isolation source: seawater | place: Pacific Ocean: South East | collected 2011
TACTGCGACCTTGAGCTTCGCAGACGGGGCGCCGTCGCCCACATGTCCCTTCATCAAAAACCGACAATGTCAAAGAGCCACTCAACATTTAAAGGCGGACAGCTAAGGGTTCCCCGATTTACACCGGGGGATCCGGCTATCCGACTAAGTTGGCGACCGAAGCGGTGAGGAGCGGCTGAGCCGTCAGCGCCGCGTCGGTGGAGCCCATCTAGGCGGGGTCGAGGATTCGGTCAACGGCTTTTTGCAATTTTCTTTCAAAAATTATGTTTTTTTGGCTGAGCGACTGAAAACATTGGGTTTTCCGTCCACCCGAGGCCGCTGATGCAGCCGCTCTGCTCGTGCGTTCGGGGCGGCCATGAGGAGATTATGCGATTCATGGTGGGTGAATCGTCGTGATCGCGGCGCTCGAACGCGTGATTCAGCGCCAGCAGGACCCTGCAATCGGCAAGAATCGCGTTTTCGGGAATCGCTAACGCCGTCATTTTTCGCTCGAATCGCGAATCTCCAGCGCCATTGAACCAATCTTTACGCCCGCGCGGGTAATGCGCGCAGGAAATGAGCAAGCGCACGATATCATCGGCCCACCCCTCTTCTACGCGGGCGCGTGCGCGCGTAGCGGTGATCGTGCCTGCCTATGGCGTGGCTCACCTGGTGGGAGAGGCACTCGAATCGCTGCAAGCGCAGACAATGGCGCACTGGGAGTGCGTCGTTGTGGACGACGGCGCGCCGGACGACGTGGCCGGTGCGGTAGCTCCGTTCCAGGCCGATTCCCGCATCACCCTGCTGCAGACCGACAATGCGGGCGTCTCCACCGCGCGCAACCGCGCCATTGCCAGGACAACCGCTCCCTTCGTGGCATTGCTGGACGGCGACGACATCCTGCGCCCCGACTACCTCGCCGAAGCCTGTAGCGCGCTGGAGGGCGATGAAGACGCGCGGCTCGTCACGGTGAATGCGCGCATATTCGGTGCAGTTCGGCAGGAGCGTAACTGCTTCTCCACCCGGCAGGGCAAGGGTGACGGCGAGCACGGCACCCTTGCCGACGTGCTCGATCGCAGCTTCGGGGTCTACATAGGCTCCACCTTCCGTCGCGCGGATTTCGACGCGGTGGGTGGATTCGACAGCAGCATGACCCATGCGGAGGATTTCGACCTGTGGGTGCGTCTGATGCTGCTGGGCGGGCACGCTCTCTATATAGACAAGGTGCTGGGCGACTATCGCGTGCGCGGCGCCTCTGCCTCCGCGTCCGAGCTGAAGATGCTGAAAGGCAATATCCGGACTTTTGAGAAGGCCCTGGAAGTCCTGCCTGCCGATGCGCCGGAAGCCGACATCGCGCGGGCCATGATCGAAGCGAACGCGCGCGAACTGCGATTCGCGCTTGCGGCAGACCGGGTCATTTCCGGTGATCGCGGTGCTCTTGCCGATCTGAAGACCAATGCCGGCCCCGGTCTTGGCCATCTATGGCGCCTCTATTTCACCCTTTGGTCTCTCGTCCCGGCACTTGCGGCCCCGATGCTCGCTATCCGCCGCCGTCGCAACGCGCGCGGCGCCGGCGTGCCCGAAGCCGAATCGCGCGACGATCGCCAGGCCGTGCCCGCATGAGCACGTCGATGAGCGTACGGGGCGCGGCCCTCCTGGCGATGGCGAGCCAGATGGGGGCTTTTGTTATCCAATTCGCCGCCAGCGTCATCCTGGCGCGCTGGTTCATCGATCCCGACGAGCTGGGCCTGTTCACCATCGCCTTCTCCTTCGTATCGCTGCTGGCCGTGCTGCAGGAGTTCGGCATCAATCGCTATGTCGCGGGCGAGCCGGATCTGGACGAGGACAATATCCGCACCGCCTTCACCGTATCGCTGGCGATCAGCTGGGCCATTGCCATCGCCTGCGTGCTGCTCAGCTGGCCCGCCGCGGCCTTCTATGACCTGCCCGGACTGCTGCCGCTGCTGCTGGTGGTGGCGGCGAGCTATTTCTTCGTGCCGCTGGCGACGGTGCCCATGGCGCTGCTTCACCGGCGCATGGACTTCAAGAGCAACACGATGATCGAGATCGGCGTGGTGCTGACCAACGCCGCGGTCGCGATTACGCTGGCCTGGCACGGTTACGGCGCGATTGCGCTCGCCTGGGGTGCCTTTGCCCAGCAAGTCGCGCGCGCGGCCATCGCCCAATGGCGTATTGGCGGGCGCCTGCCGATCCCGCCGCGCGTGACCGGCGCGGCGCCGGTGCTGCGCTTCGGCGGCTTCTCCACCGTGTTGAACGTCTTGTCGCAGCTTGGCTCGCGCCTGCCCGAACTGCTGATCGGCCGCTTGCTCGATACCGTGGCGGTGGGTCTGTTCGCCCGCGCATACGGCCTTGCCTGGCAACTGCGCTGGCTGGTTAGCGGCGGAATGACCACGGTGTTCTATCCCGCATTCGCCCGCTTTCGGGACAGGGGCGATCCGCTGGGGCCGCATTACGAGCGGGTGACGGCCAGCTTCACCGCGATCACCTGGCCCACTATGGCGGGCCTTGCCGCCTGTTCGGGGCCGGTGGTGAACATCCTTTATGGCGAACGCTGGCTGGGCGCCGCGCGGCCGCTGGAATGGATCGCCATGGCGCAGATCCTGATGATCGCCCTGCCCCTGCATGTCGAACTGCCGATCCTGCTGAAGCGCACACGGCCCCTACTGTGGCGATTCGGTCTGGATACTGCCGTATCCGTGGTGCTGCTCGCCATCGGCGCGATGTTCTCGCTGGAGGCTGCCGCCGCCAGCCGCGTTGCCTATGGCTTTGCGTGGCTCGCGATCCACGCGCCCTTCCTGCAATCCGTGGTGGGCTTCCGCTGGAGCGCGCTTGCCCGCATCTGGCTGCAGTCGGCACTGGTCACGGGCGTTGCCGTGCTGCCGGTGTGGCTGTCCTATATATACGTCGCGCCTGCGATCGAGGCGGGCTTCGTGCAGGTATCGGGCGCGGCGCTGGTGGGGATTGCGGCGTGGCTGATCGCGCTCAGGCAAATCCGCCATCCGGCCTATTTCGAGATCCACCACTTCGCCAGCCAGGCGCTGGGAAAGTTCGGGCTGGACAGGCTGGTCCCCGCACCGCGCGCCGCATCCTGACAGCGCCATTTGGGCAAAGGCCCCCGGCGTGGTATTATCGCGCCAAGCCCGCCAGCGTTGGGACTCGTCCGGCGGGTGGGAGAGAGACCATGCATCGGATTGCCTCAGCAATCGCCGCCGCAGAGGCGCTGGCCCTGTCGTCCAGCCCCGCGCCGGCCAGTACCGTGGAGCCACCGCAGCAGCTCGGACCGCGCACGGCGACCCCTGAACAGATCGCACAGCAGACGCCGCCCATCGTCGATATCATCGCGATGGAGATAGAGCGCTATCGCCGCATGACCGTGCCCGTCACCATCATGGGCGAAGGGCCATTCAATTTCATGGTCGATACAGGTGCGCAGGCCACCGTGCTGTCCCTCGCGCTCGCCGACCAGTTGCAGCTGATGGACCGCGCGCCCGCCACCCTGGTGGGCATGGCCAGCCGCCGCCCGGTGGAGACCACCATGGTGCCCGAGTTCAAGCTGGGCGAGCGCAACATGACCATCCGCACCGCGCCACTGGTGGAAGGCGCCAATATCGGCGGCGCGGACGGCATCCTCGGTCTCGACTCGCTGCAGGACCAGCGGGTGCTGCTGGATTTTCACGACGGCGAGATGCACGTGTCCGATTCGCTCGGTTCGCAGGGCGCGCGCGGTTTCGATATCGTCGTGCGTGCGCGTGAGCGGCTGGGCCAGCTGATCATCCACCAGGCCGAGATCGACGGCGTCGATGTTGACGTGATTGTCGATACAGGCGCGCAAGGCTCGGTCGGCAACATGGCGCTGCGCGACAAGCTGCGTCGCCGCCAGCAAGTGGGCAATGCCGTGATGACCGACGTCAACGGCGTGCGCATAAGTGGTGAGGCGCGCGTGGCCCGGCGGCTGGAGCTCGGCTCTGCCGTGGTCAACAACATCGTCATCTCGTTTGCGGAATCGCCCACCTTCGGCGCGCTCGGCCTGTCGGACCGCCCGGCATTGATTCTCGGCATGAGCGAACTGCGGCTGTTCCGGCGCGTGGCGATCGATTTCCGCTCCAGCCGCGTGTTATTCGACCTGCCGCGCGGCGCGGAGCTGGAGAACATGTTCCGCACCGACGGCAGGGCCACGCGCATCCAGTAGCCCGCGCCAGCGCAGGTGCCTGCGCTTGCCCTTCGCCGCGCAAGGCCCCACTTTGCCGCAGTGAGAGATTTCGGAGACCGCACCCGCACGAAGACCGCCGCTGGCGAAACCGCCGACTGGGCGACGATGCGCCGGTTCCTGCCCTACCTGTGGCCCAAGGGCCGCCCGGACCTGAAGCGCCGTATCCTTGGTGCGGCCGTTTTCGTGGTGCTGGCAAAGGTCGTGGTCCTGACCCTCCCCTTCGCCTATGCCCGCGCGGTCGACACCATGAGCGCGGACGGCGATCCCGCCGTCTGGGTGGCGATGGCGCTGGTGATTGCCTACGCTGCGGGCCGTTTCGGCACCGTCCTGTTCGACCAATTGCGCAACATCACGTTCAACCGCGTGGGGCAGGACGCCGTGCTGGGCCTGACCGAAGACGTGTTCGCGCGCCTTCACCAGCTATCCCTGCGCTTCCACCTCTCCCGCAGGACGGGCGAGATCACCCGCGTGGTGGAGCGCGGCACCAAGTCGATCAGCTCGATGCTCTATTTCTTGCTGTTCAACATTGCTCCCACCGCCATCGAACTGGTGGTGGTGAGCGTAATCTTCTGGACGATCTTCGGCTGGGAACTGGTGGCAGCCGTCGCCGTCACGGTGGTCAGCTTTATCTGGATCACCCAGGCGATCACCGAATGGCGGGTGAAGCTGCGCAAGGAAATGAATGATCTCGACGGGCAAGCGATGGCCCGCGCCGTCGATTCGCTGCTGAATTACGAGACGGTGAAATACTTCGGTGCCGAACACCGTGAGCGCGATCGCTATTCGCGCAGCGCCGGGCAATATGCCGAGGCCGCGATCAAGACCGAGAATTCGCTCGGCCTGCTCAACATCGTGCAAGCGAGCATCCTCAACCTGATGATGGGCGGCGCGATGGCGTGGACCGTCTGGGGCTGGTCGCAGGGGAACCTTACGCCGGGCGACCTGGTGCTGGTGAACACCTACCTGATGCAGCTGTTCCGCCCTCTCGACATGCTGGGCTGGGTCTATCGCACGATCCGGCAGGGCCTGATCGACATGGCGGACATGTTCGGCCTGCTCGACCGCGAGGTGGAAGTGGAAGACAAGCCCGGCGCGCCCGCGCTGGTGGTGAAGCGCCCCACGGTCACGTTCGAGGATGTCAGCTTCGGCTATGACAGGGAGCGGCAGATCCTTCACGGCCTCTCTTTCGAGGCACCGGCGGGGAGCACCGTCGCGCTGGTCGGCCCTTCGGGCGCGGGAAAGAGCACCATCGGGCGGCTCTTGTTTCGCTTCTACGATCCATGGGAGGGCCGCATCTGCGTGGACGGGCAGGATATCCGCGAGGTGACGCAGGAGAGCCTGCGCCGAAACATCGGCATCGTCCCGCAGGACTCGGTGCTATTCAACGATACCATCCGCTACAACATCGCCTACGGCCGAGACGATCCCAGCGAGGAAGCGGTGCGCCGCGCCGCCGCCGATGCCGCGATCCTGCCTTTCGTCGAGGCCTTGCCCGATGGCTTCGAAACCGAAGTGGGCGAGCGCGGTCTGAAACTTTCGGGCGGAGAGAAGCAGCGCGTGGCCATTGCCCGCACCCTGCTCAAGAACCCGCCCATCGTGCTGCTGGACGAAGCAACCAGCGCGCTCGATTCGCGCACCGAACAGGATATCCTGGCAACACTGAAGCGGGTTTCGTCGGGCCGCACCACCATCGCCATTGCGCACCGGCTTTCCACGATTGCCGATGCCGATTTGATAAATGTCATGGAAGCGGGCCGGATCGTGGAGCAAGGGAGCCACACAGACCTGCTGCGCCGCGACGGACTTTACGCCGAGATGTGGAACCGCCAGCAGAGCGAAGATACCGCCGTCGCCGAAGCGGCAGAATGAGGGAGACAAATACAATGCGCCACACCATGCTGATCGCCTCTGCCGGGGCCGCCCTGCTGGCCGCCTGCGCTGCCGCGCCGGATGCGTCGGACCAGCCGCAGGCGAGCGCGGCGGGCGATACCTATTACCTGCGTGCCGGGATGATCGAGGAGATCAATCCGCCGATGGAGGCGATCTGGAACATGCAGGTGGAGGTGATGGACGATTTCGGCAACTTCGATCCTGCCCTGATGACGCCGCAGACCTGGGCCGACCTGCAAGGCCACGCGCAAGGGCTGGCCGCCGCGACCCAGCGCATGGCCACGGCCGGCACCTATGTCGCCGCCAATCCGGACGGGCCATACACCGACGCGCCGGTCGGCACGGACCTGGCCGCGATCCAGCAGCGGCTGGACCGGGACAAGGCGGCCTACCGCGCGCTGTCGCAGAATACCGCGCGCCATGCCGAGCAGTTGCTGGCCGCCGCCCGCGCGCAGGATGCGGCGCAGGTGACGCAGCTGGTCAACGACATGCAGCCCCAGTGCAAGGCCTGCCACGACGTGTTCTGGTATCCCGAGGAATACCAGGGCCAGTAAGCGTCGGCCGCCCCGGCCCGTGCGGGTCGCGGCCTCGGGGGATTTTGACTTCTCCCTTGCATTGTGCGCTGCAACATATAGGTGGTTCGTTCACGTGAACTGCCGCGCCCGATCCGCGCGGCCCACAAGCAACGGACAATTCCATGATCGACACAGCCGCGTTCAAGCGCGACTGGCTCGCCCAGCCGCGCGCCGACATCCTCGCAGGCATCGTGGTGGCGCTGGCCCTCATCCCCGAAGCCATCGGCTTTTCCATCATCGCGGGCGTCGATCCGCGCGTGGGCCTTTATGCCTCTATCTCCATTGCCATGGTGATCGCCTTTACCGGCGGCAGGCCCGGCATGATCTCCGCCGCTACCGCCGCGGTGGCCGTGGTGGTGGTGCCGCTGGTGCAGGATCACGGGGTGGAATACCTGTTCGCCGCGACGATCCTGATGGGCATCTTCCAGGCGATTGCCGCCGTGCTGCGGCTGGACCTGATGATGCAGTTCGTCTCGCGCAGCGTCATCACCGGCTTCGTGAATGCGTTGGCGATCCTCATTTTCATGGCGCAGGTGCCGCAGCTCAACCTCGCCAACGAAGGCGTGAGCTGGCTCACCTATGCCATGGTCGCAAGTGGCCTCGCGATCATCTACCTGCTGCCCCGCGTCACCACGGCCGTGCCCTCCCCGCTTGTGGCGATCATCGTGCTGGGCGCGCTTTCCATCGGCCTCAACTGGGACGTGAACACCGTCGCAGACATGGGCGAACTGCCCGAGGGCCTGCCCTATTTCATCATGCCCGATGTGCCGCTGACCGTCGAGACCTTCCAGATCATCGCGCCCTACTCGCTCACCATGGCGGCGGTCGGCCTGCTGGAATCGCTGCTGACGGCGCAGATCGTGGACGACATGACGCACACCGAATCGAACAAGCAGCGCGAATGTGCCGGCCAGGGTTCGGCCAACATCGTCGCGGCCTTCTTCGGCGGCATGGGCGGCTGCGCTATGATCGGCCAGTCGGTGATCAACGTCACCAGCGGCGGTCGCGGGCGACTCTCCAGCTTCACCGCAGGTGTCACGCTGATGATCCTGCTGGCCGTGCTCGGCCCGATCGTAGGCCAGATTCCGATGGCGGCGCTGGTTGCAGTGATGATCATGGTGAGCATCGGCACCTTCAGCTGGAACTCCATCCCCAACATTCGCCACCACCCGTGGCCCTCGTCCGTCGTGATGCTGGCGACGGTGATCATCGTCGTGTGGACGCACAACCTGGCGCTGGGCGTGCTGGCGGGCGTGCTGCTGTCGGGCATCTTCTTCACCGGCAAGGTGCAGCGCATGTTCAAGGTGGAGCGGGTGCGCGAAGGCGACACCGCCACCTACCACATCACCGGCCAGATCTTCTTCGCCAGCGTGGACCGGTTCTTCTACGCCATCGGCCCCGAGAGCCGCATGGACGATCCCGCCGACAACGTGGTGATCGACGTGACCAAGGCGCATTTCTGGGACATTTCCGGCGTCGGCGCGCTGGACAAGGTGGTGGACCGGATGCGCCGCAACGGACGCAGCGTGCAGGTGGTGGGCCTGAACGAGGCAAGCGCGGACCTGGTCGACAAGTTCGCCCTGACCGACAAGACCGGCGTGGAAATCGGCTTGGCACCGCATCCCTGACGGGTGGGCCGTCACCGCCTGCTCAGGTGTGGTATTCGGCCTTCTGCATGATCGCCTTGCGCGCCCGGCGCTGTGTGATCTGCTTGGTGGCGATGCTGAGCGGCTGCACCTTTGTCCCGCGCCGCGAATTGCGCTCGAACTGAAAACTGCGCGCCGCGCCGATGGGCAGCTTGTCGCTCGCGGTCAGGGCAACGACCACGAGGTCAAGCTGGTTGACCTCGGCGACTTTCACCTCGTCCTCGTTGTTGGCATCCAGCATGGCCTGCGCGATCTCGTCGAAGTGGCCGATATTGAGGTAATCGCCCGTGCCGAGGCTGCCCTGCCCCATGCGCGAGCGGGGATCATGTTGCAGCTCTTCTTCCGGCAATTCGCGCAGGTCCGTCAGCGCCAGCTCGATCTCGCGGCCCGGAACGTGCAGCGTGCCGATCAGGCTGGTGACGTAGACCGGCTGCGGGCTCATGTTGGTGATGAGGCAGCGGCTACGGATGCCCTTCCCCGCTGCCCGCGTGACCAGGATATAGGCGCGGCGGCTGGCCCTGTATTGCAGGAACAGCATCTGCAGATAGGTGATCCACACGATCAGCATCAGGAAACTGATGGTGACACTGATCACGCCGCTGTTCTGTCCGACCCACGTCAGCATGCCGCATTCTCCATTGCCGGCAGGTTTCATCCCTTGCCGATAGAGACGCTTGCGAAGCCCGAATGGGTCCGAATTAGAGGACGTACTTGGACAGGTCCGTATCGCTGGCGAGGTCGGCCAGCTTGTCGCGCACGTAGGCGGCATCCACCGTCACGCTCTGGCCGCTCATTTCCTCGGCTTCGAAGCTCAATTCCTCGAACAGCTTCTCCATCACGGTCTGCAGGCGGCGGGCACCGATGTTCTCGACCCCTTCGTTCACCTGCGCGGCGATCTTGGCGACTTCGGCGATGGCTTCGTCGTCCATCTGCACGTCCAGCTTCTCGGTGCCGAGAAGCGCCTTGTACTGGCTGACGAGGTTGGCGCGCGTTTCGGAAAGGATGCGCACGAAGTCTTCCTCGGTCAGGCTGCGCAGTTCGACGCGGATCGGCAGGCGGCCCTGCAATTCGGGCAGCATGTCGGAAGGCTTGGCAACGTGGAACGCGCCAGAGGCGATGAACAGCACGTGGTCGGTCTTCATCGGGCCGTACTTGGTGGCAACGGTCGTGCCTTCGATCAGCGGCAGCAGGTCACGCTGCACGCCTTCGCGGGACACGGAGCCACCGCGCACGTCGGAAACGGCGATCTTGTCGACCTCGTCGAGGAAGACGATGCCGTTGGTCTCGGCATTCTGCAGCGCGACGCGGGCCACGTCGTCCTGGTCCATGCGCTTTTCGGCTTCTTCATCGACCAGCTTGTCCCACGCGTCGGGGACTTTCAGCTTGCGCTTCTTCTTGGGCGGGCCGCCAAAGGCCTTGCCCATCATGTCGGAGAGGTTGATCATGGTCGCGCCGCCGCCCATGCCGGGAATGTCCATCTGCATCCCGCCTGCTTCCGCGACTTCGATCTCGACCTCTGTCTCGTTCATCGAATTGTCGGTGATGCGCTGGCGAAAGCTCTGGCGCGTGGCCTCGCTGGCATTGGCGCCGACGAGCGCATCCAGCAGCCGTTCCATCGCGGCTTCACTGGCCGCCTCGCGCACGGCGTCGCGGCGGCGGTCCTTTTCCAGGCGGATGGCTTCTTCCACCAGATCGCGGGCAATCTGCTCCACGTCGCGGCCGACGTAGCCGACTTCTGTAAACTTGGTCGCCTCCACCTTCACGAACGGAGCCTCCGCCAGCCTTGCGAGGCGACGGCTGATCTCGGTCTTGCCGCAACCGGTGGGGCCGATCATCAGGATGTTCTTCGGCGTCACCTCGTCGCGCAGGTCGGGATGGAGGCGCTGGCGGCGCCAGCGATTGCGCAGGGCCACGGCCACGGCGCGCTTGGCTTCCTTCTGGCCGATGATGTGTTCGTCAAGGGCGGCGACGATCGCCTTGGGGGTGAGATTTTCCATAATGTGTAGAATTCTTGCCTTGGGAAATCAGACGGTTTCGACCGTCACGTTGCCATTGGTGAAGACGCAGATGTCGGCTGCAACCTGCATCGCCTTGGTCGCGATGGTTTCGGCATTGTCTTCGTAATCGGCGATCGCGCGGGCGGCGGCGAGCGCGTAGTTGCCGCCCGAGCCGATGGCCGTAATGCCGCCTTCGGGCTCCAGCACGTCGCCATTGCCGGTCAGCACCAGCAGGATATCCTTGTCCGCGACGATCATCAGCGCTTCGAGATTCCGCAGGTATTTGTCGGTGCGCCAGTCCTTGGCCAGTTCCACCGCTGCGCGCAGCAACTGGCCGCTATACTGTTCAAGCTTGCTTTCCAGCCGTTCGAACAGGGTGAAGGCATCTGCCGTGGCACCGGCGAAACCGGCGACGACCTTTCCGCCGTCACCGATGCGCCGCACCTTCCGGGCGTTGGGTTTCATCACGGTATTGCCCATCGACACCTGACCGTCGCCCGCGATCACCGTCTGGTCCCCGCGCTTCACGCCGATGATGGTGGTGCCGTGCCACTGTGTCAGGCCGTGGCTTGCCCTGTCTTCGCTCATGCCTGCGCATATGGGCAGGCCGGTTGGCGGCTTCAAGCGAAGCCGTGCACTGCGCTGGATATCAAATAAAGCCTAGGGGCCGCCCGCTCCGCCGCCACCGCCGGGCATGCCGGCACCAACGGTGCCGATGTTGCCGAACAGGTCTTCCAGGAAGCCGCGCTCCCGGCCGAGCGTCGGCGTTTCATCGCCATCGGGGCTGATGCGCACGACCTGTTCCATGCCGCTGCGATCGGTGGATACGACATTGCCCGCCTCGTCGAAATAGACGGCGAGGACGGAATGCTCCTCGATCTTCGGCTGACGGAAAGGCGCCTGCTCCGTCTGGCTGGACACGTAATACCACACCGGATCGCCGAACTGGCTGGTCATGGTCGGCTGTCCCAGCGTGCCGCGCACCGATTGCCGGTTGTCCAGGCCCGGCTGGACCGAGGCGATCAGCACCTCGTCGTTGATGTAGCCGCGGTGATTGGTGATCGACGAGCAGCCCGCCAGCACCAAACCCAGTGCGGCGACAGTCGTGCCCTGAACCCAGACCTTGGGCATGATCGAACCCATCGAGAAATCCTTCTTGTCTTCATGGCGGGAGAAAGGTCAGCTTTGCGCTTACCCGCCCCGCTCCTATATGCGGCAAAGCCTTAGGGCAGCATGCGCAAGCGCGCAACGTGCGTCACGTGATTGTCTGCCCGGCTTTGAACATTCGCTTAATGAAGAGGCCCTGCCTGCCATGTCCATCATCTCCCGCTTCCTTGGCCTGGGGCGTGACCCGCGCGAGCCGCTGCGCCCGCTGTGGCACGGCGTGGTGGCCACCAGCCGTGAGCCCGAGTGGTATGCCGATTGCGGGGTGGAGGATTCGGTGGAAGGCCGCTTCGACATGATCTCGCTCGTCCTCTCGCTCACTCTCATTCGCATGGCGAACAGCGAGGAACTGGCGCCCAAGACCGGCCTTTTGACGGAACTGTTCGTGGCCGACATGGACCGGCAGCTGCGCGACACCGGCGTGGGCGACCTGATGGTGGGCAAGAAGATGGGCAAGCTGATGGCGGCGCTGGGCGGCCGCATGGGCGCGCTGCGCGAAGCGATGACGGAAAGCGATGCGGCGCTGGCGACGATCCTGCAACGCAACGTCACGTTGGTCGATAACGAGAAGAAGCCCTTCGCCCTTGCCGTGCGCACCCGCGCGCTGACGGGCGACCTTGCCGCGCAGAGCGATGCCGCATTGCTCGAAGGAAACCTGCGCCCATGAGCGACGCTCCCGAATTCTCCCGCCCCTTCGACATTCGCGGCATCACGGCAGAGCCGGTGACGCTGGAAGCCAACGAAGCCGAACGTGCCGCGCTGGCGAAGCGTTTCGGCCTCATGTCCATCGGCAAGCTGGCAGCCACTCTCTCCCTCGAAGCCGAAGGGGACGAGATCGCCGCGACCGGCACGCTGTCCGCCGCATTCGTGCAAAGCTGCGCGGTGTCGGGTGACGACCTGCCGATGACGATCGAGGACGAGATCACGCTGCGCTTCGTGCCAATGGCCACGCTGGAAGCCGCCGAAGAGGACGAGGAAATCGAGCTGGAGGAGGACGAACTGGACGAAATCGGCTATTCCGGCACCGGCTTCGATCTGGGCGAGGCCGTGGCGCAATCGCTGGCGCTTGCCATCGATCCCTATGCCACCGGACCCGAAGCCGACGATGCGCGCCGCCGTCACGGCATGGTGGAAGAGGGCGAAGCGGACGGCCCGCTGGCAGACATGCTGCGCGGCCTGAAGGGGGACTAGGCCGACTTCTCGTTGCCCGGATCGAAGAAGGGCAGGTCCGTCACCTCGGCTGTGCGTTTGCCGCCCGGCATCTCGACCTCCACTTTCGCGCCGGGTTCCGCCTCGTCAGCGGCCAGCAGGGCTAGCGCGATATTCTGCTTCAGCCGCGGCGAATGGATCGCCGATGTGACCGTGCCGATGTTGGTGCCGTCGCGGGTGACGGACCAGTACTCGGTATTCGCCCCCGACAGCGGCTCGCCATCGATCACCAGCCCGACCTGCTTGCGCATCGGACCTTCTTCCCTGGTCCGGCGCAGGGCTGCCTTGCCGATGAAGTCCGCTTCCATGTCGAGATCGACAAGGCGGCCGAGGTTCAGCTCGTAGGGATTGGTGCGCGAATCGGCATCGGCGCGGTAGGACAGCAGCGCGCCCTCGATGCGCCGGATGGTGGAGGTGTGCCCCGGTTTCAGCCCGTGCGGCAGGCCCGCCGCCATCACCAGTTCCCACAGTTCGTCCCCGCGCGTGGAATCGAGCAGGAACAGCTCGAAGCCGAATTCCTTCGACCAGCCGGTGCGCGAAACGATCAGCGGAATGCCCTGCAATTCGGCCTCACGGTGGCGGAAATGGGCAAGATCGTCGAACGCATCGCCGAACAGCGATTGCATCACTGCCAGCGATTTCGGGCCCTGCACTGGAGCGGGGAGGCATCGGGTTCGTCCAGGGTCACGTCCATTCCGGAATGGACGGCAACGCCCTTGGCCCACAGCAGTATGTCGCTGTCCGAAAGCGAGATCCAGAAGCGGTCCTCGGCCAGTTTAAGCAGGATGGGATCGTTCAGCACGCCGCCCTGCTCGTCCGTCAGCAAGATGTACTTGCACTGGCCCGGCCGCATTTTTGAAAGGTTGCGCGGGGTCAGCAACTGCATGAAGCGCGCGGCATCAGGGCCGGAAACCTCGACCTGCCGCTCCGCCCCGACGTCGCACAGGATCGCATGGTCGACGAGGTTCCAGTAGTTCGCCACCGGGTCGCCGTAGCTGCGGGGCAGGTACATGTGGTTGTAGATGGAAAAGGCCTCGACGCCCCAGCGCACTGTCGCATCGAAGAACGGGGACTTGCGCACCTGGGTGCCGAAAAGGAAATCGCTGGGCTGGCTCATGCCGATTCTATGCTTGGCGCGCGAAATGGGTCCGGAAGCGCGCCTCCTTGCCTTGCCAGCCGATTCGTGGATATTCCGACGAAGGGGGAGGCCATTTCCGGGGGGATTCGATGGCCAGGTACGCGCGTTCCGAACCGTTTTTCCCGATCATGACCTTGGTCGTGATCGCGTTCATCGTCGTCGGCTTCGGCTCTGACATAGCGGCGCGTGGCAGCGGCTATGTGCCGCCGCCCGCGCTGGTGTTGCACGGCGCGATTACGCTGGCTTGGTTCGCGCTGACGCTGGTGCAGGGGTTGCTGATCCGGCGAGCCAATTTCGCGCTGCACCGCCAGTTCGGCTGGGCCAGCCTCGGGCTTGCCGGGATGATCGTGGTGCTGGGCTACAACACCACGGCCGTTGCCATGGGCAATCCGAATGGTCCATCGCCGGGCTCGACCCCGTTGGCTCCGCGGTCTTCCCGTTCTTCGACATCGTGACCTTCGCGATCGTCTACACCCTGGGCATCGCCAACCGGAAGGACCGGGAGGCGCACAAGCGGCTGATGGTGCTGGCGGGCGTGATGATGATGGACCCGGCGGTGGCGCGCACCGCCATCATCCTGCTGGGCGCGCCACCGCTGGCGCTGCTTCTGGAACTGGCGATCCTGCTGGCCTTCCCGATCTACGACTGGCGCACACGTGGCCGTCCGCACTGGGCGAGCATGTTCGGCCTTGTGCTCTATGCTGCCTGCTTCGCCGTTCGCCTGATGCTGGGCGGGACCGAGGCCTGGGCCGGGTTTGCCAGAGCGGTTTTCTAACCGCCCCGGCTTTTGCGGTTCGTCCGATCAGAACGGAATATCGTCATCCAGGTCGTCGTAATTGGAGCCGCCGCCCATGCCGCCGGAGGACTGGCCACCGTCCTGGTTGCCACCGCCGTAGCCACCGCCGCCCCCGCCGAAGCCGCCGCTCGATCCGCCGCCGCTGCGCTGGCCGCCGCCGAA
>MDTG01072372.1_pt1 | contig 14786 bp, 5 predicted proteins | sample 811421 | NCBI WGS metagenome assembly MDTG01 (sample SAMN05326645, study PRJNA326480) | marine metagenome | isolation source: seawater | place: Pacific Ocean: South East | collected 2011
AGAGAGAGACACACACACACAGACACACACACAGACACACACACAGACACACACACACACAGAGAGAGAGAGAGAGAGAGGGTCTCGTTTCGATTTTCAAACGTGTTGCGCGATTCCTACGCGAAAAAAAAGGAGCAGTCATCGACGCCAACGACATCTCTCGACGAAGGAGGGAGGACCAACAGCCACACATGACCGCAGAGAACGAAGGTGCTGCTGCACCGTCTAATAATGGTGAACAAACCACACACAACAAAACGACAAACAAAGTCATCAAATACATAACGTTGGGTAGTGAAACGTACAACATCCACGACATCGTCTCCATGAAAGCCTCGGAAGGAGAGAAGCCGTACATTGCAAAAATTTTACGCTTCGACGCGCACGACGAGAAGGACAAGAAGAAAACATCAGACAAGAACAATAAAAAGAGACAAACGGACGAAGAAATAGAGAACATAGCGGATAAAGTAAACGTGCACGTGTCGTGGTACTATCGACCGGAAGAATCAGCTTCCGGACGGAAAGCATTCCACGGCGAATACGAGTTATTCGCGAGCGATCACACGGATTGGGTAAAAGCAAACACGATTGAAAGTAAAATCAATGTGTACACTTTAGCAGATTATCAAGAGTTGGAATCGGTCAACGAAAATGCTTTCTTCTGCAGGTTTTCGTACAAAGCAGCCACGAGTGAGTTTAAACCCGATCACGTGCAAGTGTTTTGTAAGTGTTCGATGCCGTATAACCCGGATTTGTTCATGGTCGAGTGCGGAGAATGCAAAGAGTGGTATCATCCAGAGTGCATCAACACGTCGAAAGAGGAGTTGGTTGAGAAATTAAAAGGCGATTCGGAGTGGTTTTGTGACGAATGCGTCCACAAGCACAAGCGGGCGAAGATAACTTAATTACGAGAGAATTATTCAAAGACAAAAATATGAGCGCGACATCTTCCCTCTTTTTACGAGAGAGTTTACACAACACTTGATATTTTTTTATTACGTATTGAAAACACTCCCGTCAAATTTAAGAGCGCAACATCTTCCTTCCGTCTTTTGGCTTTCACTTGAATATATAGAATTAAATGGAACCGACGGACGATACTAGGAATGCTCATCTGTCAAAGCTGATCGATCAAAGTAGAGCAGAGCTGGACGAGTTAGAAGCGCAGATTGCATCGTGTTCTTCCTCGTGTTTTCCTTCCTCATCATTTTCGAGCTTGAAACAGTTGCTTCGTGAACTCGAAAAAGAAGAAGAAGAAGAAGAAGAAGAAAAAGAAAAAGGAATAGAAGATGAAGGGAAAGAGAAATCATCGTTCAAACCTCCGAAAGGTGCTGTCAGGATACCAGGCATGGAAGCTGGAGGCGCATTGGGGAAAGAGTTCCTACAGAATTTGAAGTTGAAGAACAAGGGAGGAAATGGAGAGGAAGAGGAAGAGGAGGCAGCGAAACCGACGGCGTTTGCAAAACCGACGTGGATGATTGAGTTAGCTGCCAAGAAAGCCGCCGCGCGGGCTAGAGAGGAGGAAGGAGCTTAAGCTATCTATAAGTATGAATGTATTTATTAACACGCTCTTTTCTAAAACTAACCTACGAAAGCTATATACTACTATGTACACGCGTCGTCTTACCTGAAAAATGTATTCGCCACAGACAAAGGTCCTTCGATGGACACCGCGAGTATCCGGGAAATTCCAGATATCGCTCCAAATACGCTTCCTTCTGCCATACCAATTAAACCTCTGCATTCGAGTCCAGTGATTGGATTCTGAATTATATCCATGACTGCTTTACATACAGAGTCAACCACTCGCCCGGAATAACACGTGGGAAGAGTATTGCTGTCGACATTTGAGGGTGGTGGTGGTGATGATGATGATGATGATAAGATGTGACGGTTTCGTAATGATCTGCGCCGTTGGTTTTCTAAGTAATCGAATTCTTCTACCCAGCCGTCTGCAATCGATTTGATGCGATTTAAAGCAGTCAAACCAGATCTGCCGAAAGCAAAAGTAACGCGAGCGAAGGCCTTCAAACCATTACCTTCGCTCAATTCATGCACCGCATGCCGCGTAGACTCCACCAAACGCGCGGGATCGCCCAACAAAGCATTGTGCTTTATCAAATCACGAACTCTACCAGCCGCTTGGTTTTTTACATGTCTCTCTAAAGCCTTCAAAACTTCATCCGGAAAGGCAAGCGCTTTCTGATTCTTGAAACCGCTCAAAGTAATTTTAGCCCGTTCAACCGCGGCTAGCTTCGAGAACAGAAAAGGGACGAACGGCAATTCTGTGAATGAAAGCACGATTGGCACATCAGAAATAGAAAGTTTATCGATTCGAAACAACGCCGCATCTTCTATGCGTTTGGATCTTTTACTCTTTACACTCCTATTTCTTTCCATTTTGAGTCTGGTCTCTAGTTTTGGTTTTTCCAAGACGTCTAGCGATTGGTCGCACTCTGTGATGAAGCCTGGAACTTTTTTCAGCAAAATTTCCGGCAAATCAATACGAACGGGAGCAACATCAACAGTCATGCGAGAGCCAGAACGTGCGCCATGACGTGAAAATATGCGACCACTTATTTTGAGTGTAATTGCATTTCTTGCAGAGGTGAAGTAAGTGGCCCCTATGTTCGCCGTCCTCATCTCAGCATTCGGAATGGAGAGAAGAATTGGTGACTCATTCTCTTCTCTCGAGATCGATGTATTGATTTCGATTCTTTCAACAATAAGATCACCTAGTATGTTCGCGTCGTGGTCCTTGCAGTTCTCGGACATCATTACAGAAATGCCGTGTATTCTACCATTCACCAACTCTGTCTTTTCGTATCGAGCAGAAAGGCCGATTGATGCAACTTTGATTCGGAAATTCTCCAAAAAGAAAGGTTTTGTTCTCATAGCCAACGAAGATGGCGTTGCCTCCGACAATAGCGACACGGACGACGATAGTAACGGAGAGAATGGTGCCGTTGAAGAAGATGAAGGCCTCCTCACTAACTTGGGTGGGGGTGACGTCTGAAACATATCCGTCACTCCTGGTAGTTCTTCTTTTTCGTCGTTGACATCATCATCGTCTCGATTTACGAAGTGCTTCCCTGCAATAACATCGATGTTATAGCACCCATCTTCCTCAGACTCGTTAAATTGAACCGAAAAATGTACGTTGTCTTTCGTCTGGTCTAAACTGAGAGCTCGCGAACATCGACACCACGCTGTTGAGGCTGTGATTTCATCGGACCAGTTCCACCTCTCCTGAGCAGATGATGCTGGTCGTATACGAACACGCGGAACATCCTCAATATCTTCTCTACTTTCCTCTTTTCTCCCACTGCCACTGGCGATATCGTTCGTGCCGTCGTTAGAAGGTTTTTTATTTCGCACGTGTGCCGTATGTCCCGGCATAAGGATAATCCCATCGGATTCTTCAAAATCAGACTCCTTAAATGCTATGATACACTTCGTAGAATTCGTTATTGTCCCTTTCGGACGCACGAAAATGTGCGCACATCCCCCGTCCGAGTCATCGTATATTGTCGTGACGACATAGCAATAATAAGGTTTGACGTGTACTATTTTGAACTTCCCAGATGCTGTCGCAAGTTTAAATGGGTCTGATGCATACTCCCCACACCCTAATGTGAATATACCAAAGTCGCTTTCCCTCCTATGCTGTCGCGAATCGCCAAGTATTCTGGGGTACTCCGTATTGTTCGTCATCGCCAAAATGCTGCGTTCAGAGGATGAAGAGGGTAAAGTATAACGTGAATCAGATGAAAATCGAGATACGTGGGAGTAAACTCCGGCGGAAGATACACCAAAATCATTCGGAGATGTCGATTGGAACCTGGTACTCAATTTGGTTCGAACTGGTGTCGATGTGAATGAAGATTCTAAATCGGAAGAGGAAAACGGTGCGGAACGCATTCGAGTAAAGAGCGCTGCCTTCGAAGATGCATCAGATTCAGCAGTATGTTCAAATGTCCTTTCTGTCGCGCCCATTATTCTCATCTCATTGAAACATTTAGATGGTGGCGTTGGGGGACAAACGATAGTATTTGCGCACGATTCATCGAGTGAATCTAACTTCCCTCTGTATCTCCCGCTGGCAATGCTTTTTATGTCTGCATATTTAAGTGTGAGTGACTGCGTCGTCAAATTCGTCAACGTCATTGCACACGTGATTGATACAACTCTGGAGCTCGTATTTTTGTCCAAGTACACGGAGCATTCCAAAGTAGTCACATCTTCGTCGTTCTTTTCACTCGTATTTCTACGAACGGACGGCGACGCATGTCTGAATACTTTGAGTGGATTTCGTCGTCGTGACAAGTTCGAAAATGTGGGGATGTATATGGAACTTCTCGTGCAGACGTATCCCAGAGGTACAAACGACAACATAGCTGCGTCTAAGACATCTTCAGACTCTTCAACTATCGCTGTCGATCGCGGAGCAACGACAAAAGAAGAAAACTTCCGGTTTCCAGATAAGAAACTTGCCTTAACTGGTACCGGCAGAAGATTTCTCAGCTCTAAGGGCATCACAAAAGCAATCGTCCGCGTGACAGATTCTTCATCGGACGATATCACAATTGCACATCGTCTCGCATTTACTGGTATGAACGAATCGATGGAATTAAGGGAGATTTCATCACTCGGCAACGAAGAAAAATCACTCTCGCCTTCGAATTTCCAAACGAACGAATCTAAGCTAGCGAGCGATAATGGGAGGTATTTACGCTCTCCCGCCTTAATCGGGCCAAACGTTGATTTCCCGGCAAAAGATAGCACCACTGACTTCAACGTCGAGTTATGAACGACGAGATTCGAGCGCAACACAACTTCCCTTTGTTTCACTGCATTTTCGCGAAATCGAATCTCCGCTACTAACGAACACGAGTCTCCTTCTGCGCCGCCCCAGACTGATTTGGGCAACGCTGCGCATTTTCGGGCTTTAGAATCCAAATTATCCAACGATAGATAATTTCGCACTTCTGAGGCATTGGGCAGGCGGATCTTCAAGCCAATAACAGTCGGGGGGTGCTGTGATGTTGACGATCCAGAGAGTCCACATTTGTATTCATTATTCATTTCCGATGAAGACTGTGGCGAATATATGTCACCTCCCAGTCTCTCTATATATTCAGATGCATCATCTTTCCACGAATCTCCGTAGCGAACCGCAACCTCTCCGTTCGAGATACACGTTCCTCCTAATGACGTATCTTTATTCGTCAGCATTTCGTAGCTAAGATCTACACCGGAAGAATTTTTCAGCCAAAAGCACTGGAAGGGCTCCACTTTGCGAAAATCTCGCGCTCGGACAGCAGATCTCAGAGTGCCACAATTTATTATTGCATTGGAGACTGCCAATGATTCAAGTATTGCTTTGTGAACTACGAAATCAATTGGAGAAATTGTCAAGCTGAACGATTTATTCGCAGTTTCTACGGTACTTTTGATTGCAACTGGCTCCACGGCGAATTCCCACATGCGTCTCAATGTGTCATATGTGCCCCCACAAACCTCAAAAGATACAGATAGTGAAAGCGGATTGATTTTGATTTCTTCCATTGCGTGACTGACATGTTGTGATTCAAGAGGTTCTTCTTTTCTCTTTGTGCAAAACGCGCTTATATTCATTAAAGAAGCGTAAGAAACCGGGACCGGATGTTCCATACTATATCGATCATCATCGATACGCACGCTGATATGACGGATACGAAGTTTAGCAGAATTTGGTATATTTTTCGCGACAAAGTTCACATTATCTCCGTCTCCAGTTTCGCTGCTGCTGACGAATTTTTCCACACCGCGCATTGATGCCAAAGGTGATGAATATGCTGATGATAGAGATGAGAGTGGACGATCGACTTCTTTCTCCGAGGAGGGAAGCACCGCACCTCGTTTACAAACTCTATCAAACTCAGAGATGACGTTCTTGGAGAACGAATCTAAGATACTAATATGGGTTGATGTCAATCGAACTTCAATAGGCGCAACGTTGACGTTCAACTCATCTAGATCCTCTCGTCTCTCGACGTGAATCGATTTTACGTCAAGTAATCGACTCGATGTTCTTGATACTCTAACAGCCTCTTGTGCACCATATTTACTCTTACCGACGCATACATACCCGTCCTCAATGACAACATCAACTCCAGACATAAAATTCACCGACGCACCAAAGTGAGCGATTAATACAGTGCTCACTGAGTCAATCTTCCACGGTACTGTTATGGACCATTTTCCAGAAAATGATTTAAAATCAGTGGTAGTCATTACATTTACGCTGGAAATAGATGCCGACTGAGAATACCCGTCCTCTGTCGTTAAAATCAAATTGATTTCGTTCATCTTCATGTATACTTCACTTGTAGTCGAAACAGGAATAGTAGTTAGTTCAACACCGCCTGGGATATCTAAAGAGACGGAATCGGCATTTTTGCACTCAGAAAGCGAACACGCCGCTGAAACTCTTTCGAGTTTGACCGTAACGATTGAATTTGATTCTGTAACTTCCAAGACTGCTCTTGAAACAAAGTCCACGCATGGAAGAACATCGTCGATACTCAAAACGCGTCGCGTTGGTAAATTTTCCCAACGTATGGGAGATGCATCCAGTTTATATGATGATGGAGCGTGCTGTGATAGTAAAGAAAAACTTCCCCGATTCGAATCGCAATGAGTTTCTGTCGATGCCGAAGTGAATTTTTGAATTATAGCAATACAGTCATGAAGAGATGCGTCAACCTCAACCCCGACAATAGATCCATGGATGCACACATTTTCATCTTTGCGCTCTGCTCTCGATATTAAAATATCTGAAACAGATGCTATTGTGTTACTTTCACAAAGCATTGAAACTGAATCAATTTTTAAGACGGACCAGGCTATTGCCTCTTCCATTATAACGGTAGATGCTGCATCAAAAGCGAAACCCTTCACTTTGACTTGTAACCAAAAATCGGACTGATTATCACCATTATAACACTTTTCATTCTCATCGAGAACTTTTATGTCAATGTCAGGTAGAGAGATGCTGGCGTCCAGTATAATCGGAGGCGCAATCATCGCAGAAACTTTGAAAAGTTTGTCCGAATGCCAGTTCGACACATCCATTTTCTTCACCTGCATCTGTGAAAGAACGTCGGATAGCATGGAAAGACTCTCAATATCTGCAGCTGAAAAAACTAAGGAGATCGGGTCAAAGCGCTGAACTGCAAATCTCTGCGTACGATTCACCGTATTTTCCTCCGAAATAATTGAAGCGCTCCAATCATTCAAGATGAGAGTCTTGCTGCCTGAAACGTTTGTTCCGATGTACACGTTGTCAACTGCAAACGAACTTTTTATCGTTCCTGCTATGTTCTCTAATTCATTTAATGATGCAATATCAATTTCTATTGCAGATTCTAGTAGATTATTCATATAAGTGTCTGTTCCTACGAGGACATTGATTTCATCGTTCTCGTCCATTACGATACCACCAGAAGTCGATGTTAATCTATCAAAGCCAGCACAAAGCAAAGGTTCTCTGGCTTCATCGTTCACTAAACACACTGACAAACCTTCTAAACTAATATCCATTTGCTTGGCGTATTCTCTAGCCTCTACCAATGCTTTAACCGTTTGTAAACGAGAAGTCGTATTCAATTTCAAGGCTTCACAAAGCGGGAACAGAGTAGCACTCAATCTATTCGCGAAAAGCGAGCTCTTTGGAACTTTGTTTGCTGCAAACTGTAAAATTACGTCCAAAGATACCGGATCAATTGCAACTTTTAACGGAGCGACGACGAGGGATGTTCTGTTTTGACCTTTAGTCGTTTTAAGAGTGACTGACGCGTGTTTATGGTTGTCGTTCCCTCGGAGAATTTCCGTCTTCTTGTCACCTGATACTACGTATGCAGAAAAATTTTGCAAAACAATTTTGAAATCAGAAATTCTGTTTTTCTTTTGATCATTGGATTCCTCCTCCTCACTGAAACAAACATAAACTTTCTCATATACTAATTCTATGCACTTATCAGCCCCAAAGTTATCTTGCAGTCGAACGGCAATTTTTGGTATCGCTACTTGGAAAATACAACCTGTGTCCTCAAGAATTTGTTGGTGCAGCTTAATGCGAACAGATTGCCTAAGTTTATTCAACTTCGATCGTTTATCTCGTCGGCGTCGTTGTTCTCGTTGATGCATGTGTTCGATGGTTGTGAATGATAATTTTGTTGCTACAGATGCGGTAGCTTCCAAACCTCGCTTTAGTCTTCGCCGCAAATGAAGGCCCGTCAGTGTAGAAGATGACTTCAAGCCAAGACTAGCAAACATTTCTTCCTCCTCGGCGTATTCTGCATCATCGTAATCATCCATTTCATCATCAGTATCATCGATACTATTGTCCTTGTCCTCTGCGCCAGTCGCATTGTATGACGAAGAAGCGCTGATGGCATCTTGAACTATTTCTGATAATCTCCGAGAAGTTATCGCCTCCGTCGTCTTCTTTGACGGGCGATTAGGTATTGACTTCTCGGACTTTCTTTGTCTTCTCAAGGCCGCACGTTTTGCATACTGCCACCACTCTTTCCAGTTCTTTCCATCCTTAATTAATGGCCTTTTTGCGAATGCATATTCTATTCTCCTTTTCCAAACCTTTACTGCAGACTCTAAATGGGCAATCGAGATGAGCTGAGCAGGTGTTAAGGCTAGGTGAACCGCGTCTTCGTTCAAAGTTACAATTGCAGCGGTGAAACCCCGATTCTTCTTACGTCGAGAAACTCTGAGCAACACAGTGGTGTTATCAATTCGTATCAAGTTTGATGAAGGCGATCCTTCGGACAAACGCTCTCGAAAATGTGATGGAATCGTGTGAAAAGGGTGTTCCGGGAACCAGCCCCTCGGCGTCCAATGATCGCAATCTAAAGCGATGCGGAATCCAGTCACGTTTATCGATTTAACTCGCGTTTCCATAAAATCAGCACTTGATACTTGATTATACAACGCGCTCGCAATCTCTGAAGAACCACTACCAGTATTGTCATCGTCCGGATTCATAATGCGCAAGCAGTCCAGGCGTACGGAAATTTCTGAAAGATGTTTCGTGTCGCCGTCGTGATTGTCGTCCGTCTCATCTTTGTTTGGTTTTGGCGATATATCTTTGAACGTGATAGTCAAATCCTTTAGCTCTACGTGCACGCTCGCAAAGAGAGGCGCCCAAATAGCCATCAACGCGGGATCTTCCTGAATTGATACGATGTCGTCTATACTCTTCTGAAGCTTTCTTCTCGCGACATCTTCTGCTTCCAAGGAAGACGCCACTGCACCAAACGCTTGGAACCAATCGTCCTCTTCCCTTGGAGAGCACTGTAGCACGACACCGCTCACTCGAATATTTATGGGATGCTTTCGAGCATACCACGTTTTCCAATCCACAGACAGAGATAAGCTTCTGATTGTTCCTTTCGTGATGGAAAACGGTAGTTGTAACGAAGAGTCGTTGTTCAAATTTGAAGCATTTAAGCATATGTTTTCCAAATTTACGTTCCCAGACCACACAGAAGTCGACACAGACGTCCTGCTTAAACCGACGATGTAGTCACGGAGGATTCGTTCCAATATTGGGGCTACGATGTAATTCATTATGTGCGTCGTGTGCTTTCAATTTTCGTTGTGGTTGATTTCAATTTTGCAGTACATTCTCTTTTTGCGCGCTCTCACTCACTCACTCACTTGTTGTCCATGTTTTTACATGAGCGAACAATGTCCTTCTTTGTCTTATGAAGACTCAAACATTATCGCGCGCATTGTGTTATCGCGTGTCAAAACACGGAACGAAAGTGCGCTCCAGAAAGAGAATATGAAAGTTTTCGTGGAAAAATTGTGCAAATTAGTGATAAAATAAAAGGCGCGATTGGAGGTACTTTTTTTTACCTTGTCTAGTACGTGCTAATACTTCAAAATACTGTGAGCAAGTGATTAAAATTTTACTTTCATCTTCGATCTGTCGATAGTAACGATGCCTTCTTTCGTGCGAAGAGTTGGGATGTCAAAACCTATACCTTTCGCGCAACTGATCTCACGCCTGAGCACTTCTTCCTGCATAGCTCTCCGCTTTCTCTCGGATTCGTTATAGTCAGCCGTTGCTTTCGAAAGCTGCGTCTCGAGCATGCGAATCTTGCGCACGTCGCTCTCTCTAGATTCTCGTGCGTTGTACTTAAGTTTCCATTTTTCGGAGCTTGCGTTCGCAGACTCTGTGGTTAATCGCTCCTCTTCGATGATATCGCGGTGAACGGTTTTCATGTGCTCCACATAATTTCTGTGTTCCTTTCGCAGATTTGAAATAAAATCTCGGTGATTTTCGCTTAATTTTTCCTTCTCGAGTGCATTCGCCGAGCGCTCCGCGCTTATTTGGTCATTCAAGGCTTGAATTTTGCTTAAAAGAGCCGATTTACGAGCGTTACTCTCGTCAACGTCCGATTGGTGAGCCATCTTCACCTCTTCCAATGATTTTGCCCATGCTTTGTTCTCAGATATGCGAATATTTTCGAGTCGACTCTCGAGCGCACGCAACGATTCCTCGAGGTTATTCTGATAGCTCGTCGTGATTTGTTTCGTCTGACTTTGAAAATAGACTTCCATGCCAGAAATTTTCGCTTCGTTGGCACGAGCGCTTTCTTCAAGCTCTTTCCGTAAGTTGGAAACTGTTCCTTCATGTGAGCGATTCAACTGCGCGATAGTTTCCTCTCTATCAGATTCAATTTCACGAATAACTCTTTCCTTCTCCGCGTTCATGTCCACCAATTTTCTCTCGTGTACATTAATCATATCTTGCATCTCTGCGTCGTGAATATTTTTCGTCGCTTCAATGGCTTCGTCTATTTCTCGTGATAGTCTTCTCGTGAAATCTTCGTTCATCATACGCGTCTTGTTTTCAAATGCGAGATCCGCTTTCCTCTTTTCCGAATCGAGTACTTTTTCTGCGTCTATCAGAGCACTCTTATGAGACCGCTCGAAAGAAACACATAACGCTTCTTTTTCTTCGTTAAATATGTCGCGCGCTTCACGAAGTCGAGTGTTCATTTCTTCCTTTACATTCCGCACTGCTTCATTTGCTCGCTCATTTTCTTTCTGTAAACTCAGAATTTCCTCCCTAAAATTCGTTTCTCGCGCTCTGGACGCTTCAGCTTCGAGTGACATCGTTCTCCGTTCGGTATTGAGTCTGTTGACTTCAGAAACATGTGAATTTTCAAGTTCTTGGATTGTGTGTTCAAACTTAGAAGCTTGAGACTCGTGCTCTCGAAGCGCTTGCGCGAGCATTTTGTTTTCTTCATTCGCCTGACGCAGTTTCTCTGTCATTGCTTCGTTTGCGAGTGCAGATTTTCGCTCAAAATCCTTTTTTTGCATTTGTAAGTGTTCATGTCGGGATGTCAAAGCATCTTTGAGCGCACATTTGTGTTGCTTTTGCAAAATTTCTATTTCTGATTCATGCTCTCGGCGAAGTTTTGAGTCGAGTTGAAAAAGCTCCTCTTTGTGTTGTTTCGAAATAGCCATAGAGTTTTCGCGCGTCTGAACGTGTCTCAGCTCAAAATCCGCGTTCGTACTTTCTAATTCGCGCGCCCGCTTCTCTTCATTTTGTAGCGCGAGGCGTGTCGCCTGCAATGCGTCTTCAAGTTTACATAGTTCTTCGTTGACTCCTCTTCTATCACACACAGCCGTTTCAAGGCGTCGTTCGAGCGTTTCAATAACACTTAATTGCTCTACATTCTTCTTCGCACAACCTTCACGAGAAGCATAAACATCGTCGAGTCGTTTTTTAAGCTCTTCATTCATATCTTGTAACTTTATTCTCGAATTTATTTCGTTTTGAAGTTTTGTCTGAAGGTCCTCGCTTAGAGACCGTTCCTTTTGTACGTTTTCCTTCAGAGCCTCCACCTCTCGAGATAAAACATCGCAGGCGTCTATTTGGCGACGTAAACGCGTTTCCAAGGCTTCACGAACGGAATCCACCTCCTGCTTGCATTCTTCTCGGTACAACAAGCTTTCCTTCTGGAAATTTTTCTCTAACGTTTCACATCCGCGCTTAAACTTTTCGGCGTTTAAAGCGGTTTGACTTTCGTGCTCCTTGATGAGTGCTCTCACACTTTCTTTTCCTTTCGTCTCGAGAATCTTGTATTCTTCCACGATTTCCTCGTATTTCTTTTCAGCCGTTTTTAATTCATTGACTTTGTTTTCGAATTCTATTCGACGCGTCTCCATGGAGCGTTCCAGATGTTCAGCCTTACTCTCCCACTCCCGCTTTTCTCTTTCAATTCTGGTCTTCTCTTCCTCCAACGATTGACGAAGTTCCATCTCTTTTACTATCTTTTCGTTCGTTTCGCTCACGTTTCGTTCCATCGCTCTTTTCTTCTCCCTTTCCTTTTGTTCGCTTTGTTTAAACAAAATTTCGAGCTCTCTCATTTTCTTGTTCAAAGCGTCCGATTTCGATTCTGCTTCTCGTATGATCTCGCGCAATGCGTCGTCGACGACGCTTTGCATTTTACACGTCTTCGCTTCCAACTCGTTTGCAATTCGTTCAAACCGTTCTTTTTCGTTCACCTCCTCGTGCCACTTCGAGTGTGTCTCTAAAATTTTCCTCGCTGCATCCGCTCGACAAAGTTCAATAGCATTCGACTGTTCTTCTTCCAGCTCTTTTTCTCGCTCTCGAGCGTCTTCGGTTTCGGAGTGTAAATTGGAAACTACTTTCGTCAGCTGTGCAATCTTCTCGCACATTCGTTTCTGTTTTTGAGATTCAATGTGAAGGCATATTAAACTCAGTTCGATGAAGAAAGAAAGAAAGAAAGAAAGAGAAATTGAATGAGAGATGTTGGTCGTTGTAAATGTGTCGATCGTGCGCGGATAAAATAAATATGCGCAGTCAAACTTTTTTTTCGCGCAAGACCACATCACATGCGAGAGATGCGAAGTGTGCAAAAAAGAATAAAAAAGATTCAAGACACGCACCACGAGAACATCTCGCGGAAGAAGAACGGAAGAGGGAGAGGAAGAGGGAGAGGGAGTGGTCGATTCCTCTTCCTCTTCATCGAACACGGGACATCCTCTTTCCTTTCCTCCTACTCTTCCTGTGCCAAAAGTCATTTATATACGAGGAAATGACTTTTTCTTGAAATTATTTCGTAACGATGTTGGTAAAGCAAGTGGTTTAGGGTATTGTTTTAGACCAAACTGAAACGAATCATAACTATGAGATCAACTACTCTACCGTTACCTAGGTACCATGTTGTATGTGTATGTTAGTAAATTACACGACCGTTTCTAAATCTCTATTTTTTAAAAGGGCTCGAGTTTCTCCAAGCTCCGCATCCCTCGGCATCTCCCGTGATGGAGTGGGAATCGGCGAAACAACGACTGCACGAATACGACGATAGACAAGGAAAACGGCGAAACCAACCGTAACCATTGGCGCCGAAGCGATGATCACGTTTCGTATTGGCTTACGTCCAGCCTTGTGAACAGTACCGAGGTTAGCTCGTGAAGCAGCGTAGTATGTTCCCTTCTCAGATTTAACCATTTTGCCGTCTGAACCAAAGAACACCTTCAAACTTTTTGGAATTCGCATCAACGGTGGTGGTGAAGGGGGAGAAGGAGGTGATGGCGGTGATGGAGAAGGGGGGGGAGAAGGAGAAGGTGGAGGCAAAGGCGGAGGTAAAGGTGAAGGTGGTGGTAATGGTGGAGGGGCTGGAGGCTGGAACAAATATACATTTGCAATACTCCCAGATTCATCAAACGACACGGAGACAGATTCAGTACCAATGGGCGGAGGAGAAGGCGATGAAGGTGGAGATGGCGGAGACGGCGGAAGATGTGGAGAAGGGGGAGGATTCGGTAATTCAGGTGGAGGAGGAGATGGTGAAAGAGGAGGAGGTAACGGAGGCAATGGAGGCAATGGAGGAGGCGACGGCGGTGATGGACTTGGAGGTGGCGGAGGTGATATCCACGAGGCCTGAATAGAACACGACGACGGCGGCCCGGAATCACCGCAAGAATACTTCGATTTAAATGCAGTAGCATCGTAGAACATATATGAAAACGTACTCACGGACATAGTGTTCCAATTCGTGATATCTTGGTTGAATTGCTTTGCTGAACGAAACAATTGTTGCATATTCGTCACAGAACTCACATCCCATTTTGAAATGTCTGAATTGAATGTGGAGGCGGAGTAAAAAGTGTTCTCCAGTGTCCGCACTGAGCTCACGTCCCAATCAGATAAATCTCCATTAAATTTTGTTGCATAGAACATGGTACTCATGTCTGTGACAGAAGATACGTCCCATTTCGAAATATCAGCATTGAATTTTGTACAGCTTCGAAACATTTCATTCATGTCCGTCACCGCACTCACATCCCACTTGGAAAGATCGGCGTTGAACGTTGACTGAGATTTGAACGCGTCAGACATATCCGTCACCAGTGACACGTCCCAATTGGGCATAGTGCCATACCCAGACTCTGCCCCGTATACCGTGCATAAACCAGTATCCGCGGCCTCAGCTAAACATGCCGAGATCACGTCAGTAAAAGTAGCATCGGTCAGAGCGACAGACGGGGGAGGCGAAGGCACTGGCGGTGGCGACGGCGGCGAGGGTGGCGGCGAGGGTGGCGACGGCGGTGACGGCGGAGGTGGCGGAGGGGGTATCCACGAGTCCTGAAGAGAGCACGACGACGGCGGCCCGGAATCACCGCAAGAATACTTCGATTTAAATGCAGTAGCATCGTAGAACATATATGAAAACGTA
>MDTG01380296.1_pt1 | contig 14786 bp, 13 predicted proteins | sample 811421 | NCBI WGS metagenome assembly MDTG01 (sample SAMN05326645, study PRJNA326480) | marine metagenome | isolation source: seawater | place: Pacific Ocean: South East | collected 2011
AGCGGAAAAATCTGATTTCCTCGAATTAGCCTATCTGCTACTTGAGGGCGAACTACCAGACTTTAAGCAAAAAGCCGATTTTGACACCGCGATTACCCGCCATACCATGGTAAATGAACAGCTCTCAATTTTTTTCCGCGGCTTCCGTCGCGATGCTCATCCAATGGCAATTATGTGTGGCGTTGTGGGCGCGCTGTCAGCCTTCTATCACGACTCAACTGATATTCACGACCCACAGCAAAGGATGATTGCATCGCGCCGACTGATTGCGAAAATCCCAACTTTGGCGGCAATGGCCTATAAATATTCGGTTGGTCAACCCTTTAACCATCCGCGTAATAATTTGACATACTCTGAAAATTTTCTCCATATGTGTTTTGCAGTACCTGCTGAGGATTTTGAGGTCAATCCGATCCTTGCTGACGCGATGGACAAGATTTTTATTCTACATGCCGATCATGAACAGAATGCTTCCACCTCGACTGTGCGTCTTGCCGGCTCATCTGGAGCTAATCCTTTTGCCTGCATTGCCGCTGGTATTGCGTCACTTTGGGGGCCGGCACATGGCGGTGCCAACGAAGCCGTACTCAACATGCTTAACGAGATTGGACATAAAGACAATATCGGCGAATACGTCGCCAAGGCACGCAATAAGGATGATTCCTTCCGGCTTTTCGGCTTTGGCCACCGCGTCTACAAGAATTTTGACCCTCGCGCCAAGGTCCTTCGCGATTCCTGCCACGAGGTTCTCGCCAGCCTTGGTGTTACCGACCCGCTTCTTGAGATTGCGATGGAACTTGAGAAAATAGCGTTAAAAGATCAGTATTTTATAGAAAAAAAACTCTATCCAAATGTTGATTTTTATTCTGGCATAATCCTCAAGGCGATGGGCTTTCCAACGTCAATGTTCACTGTACTTTTTGCTGTTGCCCGCACTGTCGGTTGGGTGGCGCAATGGAACGAGATGATAAAGGATCCGTCACAGCGCATTGGCCGCCCCAGACAGCTCTATACCGGCCCGACACTTCGCGCGTACACCACCATCGACAATCGTTGAAAAGCCACATTCAAGCTAGTGGCTTGAAATAGGGTGCCAAAGCCTCCGACACTAGCGTTTCAAAATCGTCGCTACCACCTCGCAACAGAGCCCGTAATTCATCGGAATTGGCCCGAGCGACCTTACGCAAGTCAGTTTGGGCCCTCTGATCAGCGCTATAAGAAAAAACTCTCTTTATATGAGCTGCAAGTCCCTCCGGTGTCGCAGCCCGCTGAAACAAGAAGGGGTAGACCTCGCGCCGCAACAACGCATTTGGTAAAATCACCCGGTCCATCCTGACCAGCCAGCGGCCAATCAGAGCTGACAGCAACGAAGAGCGATAGCAGGCAACACCCGGCACCCCAGCCAGAGCTGTCTGCAATGTCACCGTTCCAGAGGCTGCCATCATCGCGTCAGCCTGATATAGCTGCTGATAGAAACTATCGCGCGTACTGAAAATCTCTATCCCACTTTTACACCCTAAAATCGCTTTAACTTCATCGAACAAAAGTGGTACGGTTACTAATGACGCCTTAAAATTGCCCTGAGCCTGTATAAGCCTATACGCATCGCGCATTACTGGCAGCAGCCGTCTAATTTCCGATCGCCGGCTCCCAGGAAGCAGCAACAGTCGCCGCGTGCTGCCTTTGACTACCTCCAAGGAGCATGGCAAGAGCTCGTCGTTGAAAGCTTCTGGATGCCCTATGAAGCGCGCATCCAAACCATATGGTGTGAAATAATCAACCTCGAATGGGTAAAGGCACAACAATCCGTCAACCGCACGGGCAACCGATTTTGCTCGCCATGCGCCCCAAGCCCAGACCGTAGGCGCTACGACATGGATCACCGGAGCTGACCAGCCTACCGCTGCCATTCGCTTTTTCAGCCTTGTCGCTAGCCGCAGCGAAAATCCCTTGGCGTCGACAGTGATCACGACGCGTGGCCTTGTCTCAATTATCCTGTTGACTAGCGTATTTGCAAACGCTGAGAGTCTTGGATAGGCGCTGAGCGCTGCGCCGAATCCTAGCACTGAGAGCTGCGTCATCTCCGCTTCGCTCACTAACCCACGTTCCAGCATAAGCGGCCCACCAACACCAAACCAGTGTTGTTTGCCAAAACCGTTATCGACAGCATCCATAATGCTGGCTGCAAGCTGATCTCCGGATGGCTCACCCGCCAGAATGAACACCTGCGCCACCACCACCCCTAAGCCCTGAGCCCAAGCAGCGTTAGACCCTGCGACTGGGCCACTTCTACCAATAATGGTGGCTCCTCCGCAAAAAGCACACCGCCCGCCTGCACGGCAATCACGCCTATTCCGGCGGCAGCCGCTTCCTCTAGCGTTGTAACACCTATCACTGGCATATCCAGCTTTCTATCCTGTCCTAATTTTGGCAACTTGACCATCACCGCTGGATGTCCAGCCGGATCAATCAGTTCAGCTGCACGTCGCAGCATCTTATCCGTACCCTCGGCTGCCTCAATGGCCAGCACACGTCCATCTTGGACTACAACGGCCTGTCCAATGTCCAGCGATCCAAGTGCCACCAGCGTTTTGCGAGCCAACATTACGTCAACTTTTTGAGTTGCATCCAGCGCAGACCCAGCTAGCAGCCCTTCCCGGGCCAAACGGTCAGGCATGAATACGTCAGGGGCTATTGTAGCGACCCCATTGTCGGCGAAAAAATCACTGATTACCCGCAGCAGGCTGTCATCACCGCGCATCATTGCTTTGCCAAGCAGCTTCAGCGCGCTGGCATCAGGTTTCAGCGCTTTCAGAGATGGACGCACCACCTTGCCTGCCATGACAAGCTGCGTACAACCATATTTCTGCATAAGGTCCAGTGTCGTGCTAATCGCCCCAAGTGCAATTGGTGTGTTAGCAAAGTCGGAGAAATCAGCATCCGCTTGGCCGCAGATTGGCATAATGAAGACATCAAGTCCCTTGCTGACAGCCATCTTGGCAATCTGCACCGGTATATTGCCTTGCCCAGCTATCACTGCCAGCTTTACCATTGGCCTACCTTTTAACCGTCATTTATTTGGTTTACCCGCTGTTTTGCAGATGCCGTTCTTGCCAGCAAAATCAATAAAGTTGACAATCTGGCTGACGTGCGGATTCTTATCGTAGGCATCGCGAAGCCGACCCAACCGCTCTTTAAATAGCCCGTCGCGCTGGAAGAGATCACGGAACGCCTGACGTAGTTGATCTATTTCATCAGTGTTAAAGCCACGCCGACCAAGCCCAATCACATTGATCCCTGTCAAGGCCGCTCGATTGCCAACAGCAATTGCAAAGGGGATCACATCAGCATCGACAGCCGTGTGGGAGCCGACCATCGCATGGTCACCAACACGGCACCATTGCTGGACCGAGGAAAAACCACCAAGCATCACGTTGTCACCAATTTTTACATGCCCACCAAGCGCAGCATTATTAGCAAAAATTGCATTGTCGCCAACAACGCAATCATGCGCCACATGCGTTGCTGCTAAGAACAGACCATTGTCACCAACGACTGTTTTCATGGAGTCAATCGCTGTACCCGGATGCATCGTAGTATGCTCGCGAATGACATTGTTCGTGCCGATTTCTAAAGTGCTTGGCTCACCTTCATAGTGCTTATGCTGTGGTGGACACCCGAGGACAGCAAAAGGGTAGATCTCGCTTCCCGAACCAACACTAGTTCGACCCTCAATCACTACATGACTATGCAACCGCACTCGATCGCCAAGCTGGACATCACCGCCAACAACACTTAACGGGCCAATCTTCACATCGGTGCCGAGTACGGCTCTAGAATCGACAATTGCTGAGGGATGGATCGTCACACACATCGTTTAGTTACTCGGATTAACAATCATCGCGCCAAAATTGGCTTCCGAAACCACTTTACCGTCGACCTTTGCCATCCCCTTAAATTTCCAGAGCGGTCCCTTTGCCACCACCTTTTCGACATGCAGCTCAAGCAAATCACCCGGACGCACTGGTTTGCGAAACCGCGCGTTTTCTATGGTCGTAAAGAACACAAGCTTACCTCTAGTCTCCTCCCCAACCGTTAAACATGCTAAACAAGCCGCTGTCTGCGCCATCGCCTCAATGATCAGCACCCCTGGCATGATAGGATAATCTGGAAAATGTCCTACAAAAAATGGCTCACCATTACTCACAGCCTTCACCCCAACGGCGCTCTTGTTGACCACTATCTCACGTACCCTGTCAATCAGCAGCATCGGCGCGCGGTGCGGTATCATCTCCTTGATGCCATCAATATCTAATTCGCTTATCGTCCCAGACATCGCCATCAACCCTTCTTCGCCCAATTTAATCAATCTCACCCACGATTTTGGTGAGGTTGTTTTCTAGTCGCGGTGTGCTGGCGCAACATTTGCCGCATTGTCACTTGATCACGCCAATATTGTCCGGCATCGACTGCTGGAAATCCTACCATCTTTGCTCCGGCTGGGACATCCTTGGTAACACCGCTTCTGGCAAGAATTACCGCGCCTCTGCCTACCTTAAGATGATCACCGACACCAACTTGTCCGCCAATTATTACACCGGCCTCTAGAATGGTACTCCCAGCAATACCGGCTTGGCCAGCGATCACACATCGCTCGCCAATTTCGCAATTATGTGCGATGTGTACCAAATTATCGATCATTACATGATCACCGATTACCGTGTCACCGAGACTGCCGCGGTCGATCGCCGAATTTGCGCCTACATTCACGCCATGGCCCAGCCGTAAAATGCCAATATGCGGAATCATTACCGGTACATCTTCGGTAATCTCGAAGCCAAAACCAGCGGCGCCCAACACGACACTAGCTTGAATATTACAGCCATTACCAAGCTCACAGTGGCTGAGCGTGGAATTATTACCAATAGAGCAATTATCACCAATCCGCACACCGCTGCCAATCACACTGTTCGCACCGATAACGCTGTTTGATCCGATCACCACGCCTTTACCAATCACGGCCGTTGGCGCAATCACTGCGCTTTGGTCAATTTGAGACGTAATCGACGTTTTATCTATCTGATCAGGCGACAAAACATCTACTAGACACATTCCCACCGCCCTAGCAAAGGCAAGCCTTGGATTATCTACTTTCAACAAAGCTTCGGCCTCCGTCACCTGCGCTGCGAGGTTTGAAGTTGTAATGACAATCCCGGTTGGAATCGCGCCCACCAGCTGTGCCTCATCATCAATATAGGACAGAGTTCCTAAACCACTTTTCTGCGGCTGGCTAAAATCGGTAATCTCCACTTCTGCCAAACCCTCCAATTCAGCATCCAAAAAGCTGGCTAGAACCTCTGCACTTACACCTCCAACAATCTTGTAAAAGCGTGGATCAATTGCCATTTCGATCGCCTGATAAGTTGCAGCTGGCAGCGGCACCAACACCCGTGCCCGAACGAATCCAACTGCACCAATTATTCATCTGCCCCAACTTTGATCTCAATCCGCGCGTTCTTCGTGCGCTCGTCAAGCCGCGCCAACACCTCGTTGGAAATATTCAAGTTCGGTAGGAAAATCAGCGCAGAATCCTGCGAGAGGACGAGATCGAGCTTTCGGTCACTAGCAATCTGCTTGACAATCTCCAATGCGATCCCACGCAAATTCCGCTGCGCCTCTTGAAAGGCTCGATCAAGCGCCTGTCGGCGGTACTGAATTTGCCGCTGCACTTCGGCAACCTCATCTTCAAAAGCCTTCAAACGTTCGTTGAAAGCTTCTTCCGATAGCAATTCTCGATCCGCCTGTAAAACCTTTTCGCTCGCCTGCAATTTTGCTTCGCGCTGGGTAAATTCCTGTTGATATGTAAGCCGCTGTTCATCAAGTAGTCGTCGGACTTTTGCTGTGCCACTTGATTGGCGCAATACGCCGTCAAGGTCAACAAGACCAATGCGTGTCACCTGCATCTGTGAGCCCTGATCTGTCCCAATGATACTGGCGGTGTTAGCTGTTTTCACCTTCTCGCCTGTCTTAATTTGCCCATTGATGTCAGTCTCACTTTGCGCCATTGCTCCGCCGGCAATCGTCAAGCTTACAAACACCAAAAGCACAATCGCCCAAAATGTTTGCAAAGAACTTATGTTCACTTTGCAAATAGCCACCATCACAACCTTGTTCCGATAGCAAACTGAAAACGTTTCAATCCGTCGTAGGATTCTTTCGAGATTGCATCCGCCCAATAGAAGGAAAGTGGCCCAATAGCAGTATCCCACAACAGTCCAAAGCCAAGTGATGTACGTAACGAGTTGTCATCCGCACCCTTGACACCAGATGGGTAATCGGTCTCCCACACCGAACCGATATCGGTAAACACGGTCCAACGCAAACCAAGGTCCTTGCTCAGACCAGCCGTTGACACGATTTCAAGCGTGCCACTAGCAATATTGTTGCCACCAACGGCAGCATTACTGCCGTTATCACGGGGGCCGATGCCGCCACTATTGAACCCCCTCACCTTGTAACCGCCCAAGAAAAAACGTTGTGACTGTGTGACCTTTTCACCAAGACCATTGACATGCCCTATCTCTCCTCGCGCTCCCAAAACGACAGTGTTAAAAATATATGGCTTATAATAGGCGCCGGTGACTATGGTCTTGGCGTAAGTGACATCACCACCAACACCCGAAACTTCCTCGAAAAGTTCCAAAAGGCTCCCCTTCGATGGATCGAACCTACTATCGCGCGTGTCCCTGCCAATCGTGTAGCTAAATGCTGACTGCGTTAGGGTCTTGCCATCCTCTCCAGTCACCGAGTCCGCTGTTGTTGACTTAATCGTCGTTTGCGCCTGTGCTAACTTATAGCCTACTCGGTGATAGATATTGTTCGCTGCGCTGAATCTTATGCCAAAATCAACACCAGTCCTGTCAATATTTGTACTGTTTTGCTCGATTTGCTGATTGAATAAAGAAGCATTTCCGCGCAAATTACGACCGATTAGGTAGGGCTCAGTAATGCCAATCCGAATATCGGTGCGGCTATCAGAGGCGCCAATCGTCGCTTCAAGCCCGCGCCCCGTGCCTAGAAAATTGCGCTCATTTATCCCGACGTTGAAACCAGCCTTATCCAATGAAGAATAGCCAATACCGAAGGAAAGCTCACCAGTCGACTGCTCCTCAACCTCAATCTCAGTAATTGTCTGCTCGGCACGGCTACCAACAATGTTGCGCACCGAAACATCGGCAAAATAACCAAGATTTCGGACATTGCGCAGCGAGCGTTCAAGTTTTAATGAATTAAAGGCGTCACCCTCGACCAATTCCAGCTCACGCCGGATTACCGTATCGGTTGTCCGCGTATTGTTGATGATCTCGATGCGCTCAACGTAGTTTTTCTGCGCCTCGCCAATGTTAAGTAGAATTTTTGCTATTCCAGTGTCGGGATCCGTGACCACTTCAGGATCCAAATCAACAAATGCATAGCCGTAATTCCCAAGCGCGTTGGTGATATCAAGCAGCCCTTGTTCTAGGGCGCGAACGTCATACCAGCCTTCATCACCAAAATCGAATAGCCCTTTCATCAACTCCAAATCAATGTTAACGATTTGGCTAGTAATTTCTATATCACCAACCTTGTAACGAGGCCCTTCGTTCAGCAGAAAAGTCACGGCAAAACCAGTGCGGTCCGGCAACAAGCCACCCTGTACTCGACTCACGGTAATGTCAGCATATCCCCGAGCCAGATAAAATTGGCGCAACAGTCGAACATCATATTCCAGCCGTCCCTCGTCATATTTGTCAGTAGCAGACAGAATAGCCCACCAACGTTTCTCACGACTGGCGATGATCGTCTTCAATTTTTTATCGCTAAACAATTGGTTACCAGAAAAGGTGATAGAGCTGATCTTGATCAACGGACCTTCGTTAACCTTAAAGATGAGATCGACACGATTCTCATCGCGCTCAATGATTTGTGGTTCCACTACTGCCGCATAGCGACCACCCGCCTGATAAACCCGCAATAACCGCTGTGCACCTTCTATTGCCATTTCGCGTGTGTAAACACGGCGTGGCTGAATATCGAGGAATTCCAGCAACTTTTCATCATTGATGACATCATTACCTTCAATGTTGACACGGTTGATGATTGGATTTTCGGTAATATTGACAGTCAGAATACCACCTTCCATGTCAAGCCTGATATCCGCAAAAAGATCTGTTTCATACAGCCGTTCAATAGCAGCATTCATTGAGCCGGCTGTAACTATATCCCCGATACGCAGCGACAGATACGACAAGATTGTACCGCCGGCAACTCGCTTATTTCCAATAATATCAATATCTTCAATACGATTATTATCTTTTATCGACTGGGCTGAGGCTGGCAATGATGACAGCATACAACCACCAACAATCAGCACGACTAAAAATATCGCTGCAAAACGCATCACCCTGTCTCCGCGTAATTGACGTCGTGTGACTATAAACACCCACAGCCCATTGTAAAAGAGACCTTTTCAGCAATGGGCAAATAAAGCTATTTAGCCCTATTGGAATAGTCTGTTGACATCAAAGACAATCAGAAACAGCATCAACGCCATCAAGATAGTTATCCCTACCCGCATGAGTACTGCCTGCACCGCCAACGGTAATGGTTTGCCACGAATTGCCTCATAGATGTAGAAAGCCAAATGCCCGCCATCAAGCGCCGGCACTGGCAAAAGATTAATCAGCCCTAGGTTTATCGAGATGATAGCTGTCAGCAAAATAAACGGAATAATCCCTTGCTGCAGCGCCGAGCCAGAGATCTTTGCGATTCCCACTGGTCCCTGAATTTCACCGCTTTGCATTTGTCCACTGCCAAGCCGAGCCAGCCCCCGAAGGATAACCAATGAATAATAAAACGCGTCAGATGAGGCGGCAATTAACGCGCTTCCTGGCAACATGCGTTCACGTTCGCCACCCAAAACAGAGCGCACACCCAACAGCCCGATATTCATCTTCAACGCCTCATTATAGCGTGACATCGGCGTAACCAGCAGATCTATCTTGCGTCCCTCACGCTCGATTGTGAACCGCAGCTTTTTACCCGGGTTTTCAATCACAAGACCACGCATATCATTGAAATCACGAATATAAAATCCATTAATTTCAGTCACCAAATCGCCTGCCTGCAGCCCGGCCTCAGCCGCCGCTGTTTGGGGCATCACCTCGCCAATTTCCGCCGGTAAGATCTGTTTGCCAACCGTCATATAGACCAACGCAAACAGGATAATGCCAAGAATGAAATTGGCTACGGGGCCACCAAGGACTATACCTATGCGCCAGCCAAGTGCCGCGTTCATAAATGAGCCCGGGACTTGTTCCGCCACCGCGGACAGTGTGCTTGCCGGATTTTCATCACCGCGCATTTTTACATAACCACCAAGCGGGATTGCGGCAATCCGCCAGCGTGTTCCCGTTGTACGTGACGTCCAACCATAGATTTCTGGGCCAAAGCCAATTGAAAAAACCTCGACAATGACACCTGCCCTGCGTGCCATCCAATAATGCCCCAGCTCGTGAAAATACACCACGGGCGTAAGCAACAACAAAAACCCAACAATGAGTTGTGTTATTCCAAGTTCAGGCATAAATCATCATCCTTTGCTGCGGTCCTTTATCTTTTTTGAACGTATTTTTTAGTAGGGAATGCCACGATCTCGTTGGCTATCGCCCTAGCCTCTTCATCCACTGCCAAAATTTCATCAAGGTTGGCGTCACTACCTACTGGACCACGTTGCATAACGTCATGAACTACCACGGAAATCGCTGGAAAGCTAATTCGTTCGGCTAGAAACGCCTGAACAGCAACCTCATTGGCCGCATTCATGACTGCCGGCATCACGCCACCGGCTACTAGCGCTTGCCGCGCCAACACAAAACAAGGATAACGTTTGTCATCAACAGCGTGAAAATTGAGTTGTCCAAGCGCCAATAAATCGAGTGGTTCAGGATTCCAGATCAGACGGTTGGGCCATTCTAGAGCATAGGAAATCGGGGTTTTCATATCAGCTGTCCCCAACTGCCCAAGTACTGAACCGTCACGGAAATAAACAAGTCCATGGATTGCCACCTCTGGATGCACCAACACCTCAATCGCATCGCAGTCAAGCCCAAAAAGCCACGCCGCCTCAATCACCTCTAATCCTTTGTTCATCATCGTTGCACTATCGACAGAAATCTTCTGCCCCATGCTCCAATTCGGGTGTTTGACCGCCTGGCGAGGGGTGATTGCTGGAAAATCAGGCAGCGCCAAGGTACGAAATGGTCCGCCTGACGCCGTCAAGCAGATATGGCTAATCATGCGCGAACCGTCGTGATCCGGTAACAAAAGCTCGGAATGATGAGACTGCCAGCCAGCCCAACATTGAAAGATCGCGCTGTGCTCACTATCAAGTGGAAGGAGTCTTGCACCATTGTCGCGTGTGGCCTGCATCACAATACGACCTGCCGATACCAATGATTCCTTGTTGGCCAGTGCTAATGTCTGGCCAGCTTCCAGCGCCGCCATTACCGAGCCGAGACCGGCAAGGCCGGTGATCCCGGCGATGACGATGTCAACTGGAATTCGTGCTAGATCATCACAGTCACGCTGCCCACCAACAATCTCAATGCCTGAACCAGCAAGCGCTGCATGCAATGACGGCAGCTTAGTTTCATCGCACAATCCGACAATCTTGGGTCGGTATTTCAGCGCTTGCTCAGCCAGTAGCGTATGATTGCCTCCACCGACTAGACATTCGATTTTAAACCGCTCATCTGCCGCATCGACCAACGCCAGTGTACTGGTGCCGATAGAACCGGTTGAGCCAAAGATAGATAGACGGCGCTGTGACATTGGAGTCCATAACTCAGAAAACGTTAATCACGCTATCCTAAATAAGCATAAAAAAGAGAAACATTGTTGGCAAAGTCAACAAGTAGCCGTCAAAGCGATCAAGCACACCACCATGACCTGGGATCAACTGGCTGCTGTCCTTGAGCCCCAGACGGCGCTTGAGGGCAGATTCAAGCAAATCACCAAGTTGCGACGAAAAACCAATCACCAGACCACCGGAGATAACTTGTACCCAGGATAACATTACCTTCTCACCCAAAATGTAAAACTGCAAGTCAATCACCGTCTCCGGGCCAAACAAAAGCGCCGACACTAGCAATGTAGCCAACATGCCACCAAGCGCTCCCGAGATAGTCTTATTCGGGCTGATTGCCGGTGCCAACCTTGGTCCACCCACGACTCTACCCACAAAATAGGCGGCGCTGTCACAGCTGGCGATCACCAGCGCGAGCGCCAAAATCAGAAACCGCCCCTCCGGAAGCGCTAGCATCGCACTGCCACTGGCTACGCACATGATCATTAAAAAACCGAAATTACTGATCTGGCGAGTAGTTGTAAGTAGAGACAAACCAATTTTGCCAATTAAAGCTAGACCAATTGCGAAAACAAACATAATTTGCTCTGTCCAATTATAGATGGCAGCAATAAATGGCCAAAGGTTTGCTAACCCTGTCAGCACTTGCAATAAGACCATTGGCAGTCTATTCAGACCAGTCATCTCTCCGAACTCGCGGGACATCAGCACTGAAATGATTAAGAACATGACGTGCGCCAGAATTGGTGAAAACCAAAAACCGGCGATCAAGGGCAGCAGCAGGGTGGCACCAAAAAACCGTTGGGCGGTTTCAGAAAAATTGTGAAACTGGACCACCCGTATTAATCCTTTACTGTAAATTCTTTATAGGCTCGGCGATGGTGTTCATCCCGTAAATGGCGTCACCGCCAAAGCGGCGCTCGCGCGCACCAAACTCCTCAAGCGCTCGGCCAAGATCTGCTATTGAGAAATCTGGCCAATACACAGGTGTAAAATGCAACTCCGAATAGCACAGATCCCAAAGCATGAAATTTGATATCCTGTATTCACCACCCGTGCGGATCAGCAAGTCAATCTGCGGCAGCATTGAAGACGTCATTCGCGATTTTAAAAGATCCTCCGTGATTTCTGCCGGAGTGATAATTCCACTCGCAACTTCCTCAGCAAGCAAGCGCACCGCGCCAACTACTTCCTGCTGACCACCATAATCAATAGCGATTGTAAGGTTCAACCCGTTGTTGCCTCTGGTTTTAGTTTCCACCCCTTCGATCAACGCAACTAGATTATCTGCCAATCTGTCCCGGCGACCGATCACCCTAAATTTGACATTTTCCTTGCCCATTTCTTCTGCGTCCGATTGCAGGAATCGGCTCATCAAAAGCATTAGCCCGTCGACCTCACCCTTTGGCCGTGACCAGTTTTGCGCGGAAAAAGCAAAGACAGTCAGCCATCTAACTCCTGCCTCAGAGGCAAATTTGCAGATGTCCTTCAGCTGATCAGCGCCGCGGTTATGACCATGCAGCACATCCAGTCCACGTTTTCGGGCCCAGCGTCTGTTGCCATCCATAATGATGGCAAGATGATGTGGTTTTTTTGACATTCTTCACCTTTTTCTCCGAGCCCACAACAACGTATTTTGATTCACTAGTTCATAATTTAATTGGCTTTAAAAGTTCCTTCACACCTGCGTAATTTCCTTTTCCTTGCTTGCCAGCGTTTGATCAATCAACTTGACATAGTTATCGGTCAATTTTTGCATTTTTCCCTCTTCAGCATGGCGCTCATCTTCCGACAGCAGCCCGTCCTTTTCAGCCTTACGAATAGCTTCAATCCCATCGCGCCGAACATTGCGAACGGCAACACGCGCAGCTTCGGCATAGCGGCCGGCCACCTTCACCATGTCATTGCGGCGTTCTTCAGAAAGATCGGGGATTGGCACCCGAATTAACGTGCCTTCGGCCATCGGGTTCAGTCCAAGGTCAGACTCGCGAATGGCCTTTTCAACTGATGCTGTCATAGACGCATCCCATACCGTCACTGTCAACAGGCGCGGCTCCGGAGTCGAAATGTTTCCAACTTGATTAATGGGCATTTTTGACCCATAGGCTTCAACTAAGATAGGCTCAAGCATCGCGGTTGACGCTCGGCCAGCCCGCAATCCCATGAATTCGGTTTTTAGGCTAGCTACGCCGCCATCCATGCGGCGCTCTATATCATCGAGATCGTAATATGACATGTTAGTCTCCCTAATCCTGTCCGCATTCCTGCGCCAGCCCCATATGATTGCCACACTGTGTCTGTTGTTCGACACTAACTCACGATAGTAAAGGCGCCTTCCTCATTCAGTACGCGCTGAAAGCCACCTGATTCTTCAATTGAAAAAACTAGAATAGGAATATTGTTTTCGCGCGCCAGTGAGATTGCTGACGCATCCATTACCCGCAAATCATCAGACAATACTTGGAGGTAAGACAGTTGGTCATAGCGTGTCGCAGTCGTATCTTTTTCTGGGTCTGCTGAGTAGACGCCATCAACCCGAGTTCCCTTTAAAAGAGCCACACAATTCATTTCTGAAGCCCTTAATGCAGCTGCCGTATCCGTGGTAAAAAATGGGTTGCCTGTTCCTGCGGCAAAAATGACCACCCGGCCTTTTTCTAAATGCCGGGTTGCTCGGCGCCGGATATAGGGCTCACACACAGCGCTAATAGGTAATGCTGACATAACTCGCACCGGCACGTCTAGCTGTTCCAGTGCGTTCTGCATCGCAAGTGCGTTCATCACAGTAGCCAGCATGCCCATGTAGTCACCGGTAGCACGTTCCATACCCGCCGCAGCACCTGAAACACCTCGAAAAATATTGCCACCACCTATTACAAGACAGACTTCGACACCACTATTAACAACCCCTTTAACCTCCCTAGCGACGCTAGCGACCATTTCGGTATCAATTCCATAAGCTTGCTGGCCCATGAGTGATTCACCAGAAATCTTCAGCAGGACACGCGAATATTTATGCTTCGCGCCGTTAGTCTCGCCATCTGCCATAGATTATCTCCTGGGGCTTGTTCTTAAGACAGCTGCGCGGCCACTTCGGCTGCAAAATCTATCTCTTCCTTTTCGACACCTTCGCCCAGATTAAACCGGACAAATGCCGTCAACGCAATATCCTCACCCATGGTCGAGCTGGCTTTGGAAATAACATCAGCAATGCGGGTTTCACCATCAATGACCGATGTTTGCTCAAGCAGTACGACCTCCTCATAATATTTTTTCATCCGACCCTCGACCATCTTCTTGGCTATTTCCTCGGGCTTCCCGGATGCCTTGGCCTGCTCTATCAGCACCTCGCGCTCGCGCTGGACGGTTTCCTCATCCAGATCAGCGATTGATAGACTGGCAGGTGATGTTGCCGCGATATGCATGGCAATCTGTTTGCCAAGCCCTGTAAGACTGTCGATATCCGCGATTGACTCCAACGCCACAAGTACACCGATACGGCCAAGTCCGTCGGCTGTTGCGTTATGAACGTAAGACACAACTACACCGTTGGTAACGGAAATATGTTCCATCCGGCGCAGAGTCATATTCTCGCCTATAGTTGCGATCTTTTGCGTGAGTTCATCCTCAACCTTGCGACCCGTTTCAGGAAACTTAGCGTTGCGCAGGGCATTAATGTCGCCCGCTTTCAGTGCAAGAACAGACAGCGTTCGAACAAAGTTCTGGAACTCAGTGTTACGGGCGACAAAATCAGTCTCAGCGTTAACCTCTACTACCGCACCCTCAGTACCGTTCACAGCAATCGCCACCAACCCCTCTGAGGCCACACGGCCAGATTTCTTTGCCGCTGTTGCTAACCCTTTCGTGCGCAGCCAGTCAATAG
>MDTG01244473.1_pt1 | contig 14785 bp, 21 predicted proteins | sample 811421 | NCBI WGS metagenome assembly MDTG01 (sample SAMN05326645, study PRJNA326480) | marine metagenome | isolation source: seawater | place: Pacific Ocean: South East | collected 2011
ATCATATTAATATTATATTTAATTATGCGACAAAAGTTATATATACTATAATTATTTTTGAGCTATTAAAAATTTATGCCATTAAACTTTAATGATTTCCAAAAACAGGATATCAAATTTGATATTTTTAAGCTAAGAAGCGCCTGCGATGAGGTCCTGAAAATTAAAGGTTTTGACACGAGTTTAGGAATCCCCCATTTTGCTGGTATATCCTTAAATCAAATACCTGGTAATCCAGAATCTATTCAAGGCAAAAATATAAGAGGGGTTTATTGGACTAAGCCAGATTCCTCAGGAAAAGAGGTTGTTAGAGATTCTAAAATTGATGAAAGTCAATATACTGAATTTATTAATGATTTTGATAAAACATATTTTAAAGATGTTTATGATCAATTATCTCAAAAATATAAATTAGGTAGAGTAAGATTATTATTAAAAGAACCAAGATCGACATTAAGTTGGCATAGAGATCCTGAACCAAGATTACATATACCAATTTATACTAATCCTGGAGCAATAATGGTTATTGATAGCATTGCAAAACATATGCCCGCTGATGGTTCGGTTTGGGTAACTAATAATAGAAAATATCATAACGCCTTTAATGGCGGTGAAGAAAACAGAGTACATCTTGTAGCTTGTGTACTAGATTATAAATTTAGTTAATTGAAAAAAATAATTTTAGCTTCTGATCATGCTGGATATTCTTTAAAAGAATTCATTAAAAAGTCCTTATTAAAAAAAAAATTGACAATTCAAGATGTTGGTACAAAATCATCTCAAAAAGTTGATTATCCAGATTATGCTCATAAACTATCTAAAAATTTAAAAAAAAATACAAATACCATAGGAATTCTAATTTGTGGATCTGGACAAGGCATGATTATGACAGCAAATAAACATAAAAATATAAGGGCCGCTCTGTGCTATGATGCCAAATCGACAAAATTATCAAGATTGCATAATGATGCAAATGTTATTACATTAGGTTCAAGAATGATTTCAAAAAAAAATGCAATTAAATTCATAGATATTTTTTTGAAAACTGGATTTGAAGGTGGTAGACATAAAAAAAGAATAAGGAAAATGTAAATGTCAAAAGAAAGAAATTATATAAATAATCAGTATCAGGATTTTTTTGAGAAGAGTCTATTAGATATTGATCCAGATATACATAAAGCAATAAATGATGAATTAAAAAGACAACAAAGCCATATTGAGCTTATAGCGTCTGAAAATATAGTATCTCAAGCAGTGCTTGAAGCACAAGGTTCTGTCCTAACTAATAAATATGCAGAAGGCTATTCTGGTAAAAGATACTACAACGGATGTGCTCATGTAGATGTTGCCGAAAATTTGGCAAATGAAAGATTAAAAAAATTATTTAATTGTAAATTTGCTAATTCACAACCACACTCTGGAGCACAGGCCAACGGGGCAGTATTTTTGGCAATTCTTAATCCTGGTGATACTTTTATGGGTATGAGCTTAAATTCAGGTGGCCATATTACTCATGGTTTAAAAATAGCTATGTCGGGCAAATGGTTTAATGCTATTGGTTATGACGTTGATAAAAAATCTGAATTAATTGATTATGATAATGTTGAGAAACTTGCTTTAGAACATAAACCAAAACTAATAATTGCTGGTGGGAGCGCTTATTCAAGAGTAATCGATTTTAAAAGATTTAGAAAAATAGCAGACAAAGTAGGAGCATATCTAATGGTTGATATGGCACACTTCTCTGGTTTGGTTGCTGGTAAAGGTTACCCAAATCCCGTAGATTATGCACATGTTGTAACTTCAACAACTCATAAAGTATTTAGAAGTGCTAGGGGTGGAATCATTTTAACAAATCACGAAGATCTTGCAAAAAAAATAAATACAGCTGTTTTCCCGGGTTACCAAGGTGGACCATTGATGCACATTATTGCAGCTAAAGCAGTTGGATTCCTTGAAGCTTTAAAACCAGAATTTCAAACATACATTAAAACCGTATTATCAAACGCAAAAATTTTAAGTGAAACTTTAGTAAATAACGGATTTAAAATATATTCAGGTGGTACAGATACACATTTGATGCTAGTTGATTTAAGACCGTTTAATGTCAAAGGGAACTTAGCAGCAGAAAGTCTAGATAGAGCAAATATCACATGTAATAAAAACGGTATTCCATTTGATACTGAGAGTCCTATGGTAACCTCAGGAATAAGATTAGGTACCCAAGCTGCAACGACACGAGGCTTTGGTTTGGAAGAATTTAGGAAAGTTGGCAATTTAATTACAAAAACTATTAAGGGTCTCTCAGAAAACCCTAATGATAATTCTAAAATTGAAAAAGAAGTACAAAATGAAGTAATTGAATTGTGTTCAAAGTTTCCGATTTATAAAAACTTAGGAAAATAAATGATCTGTCCTATTTGCAAAAAAGGGGAAACTTCTGTAGTTGACTCTAGACCTGCAGAAGACGGAACCTCAATAAGAAGAAGAAGATTGTGTAATTGTGGAGAAAGATTTACAACTTTCGAAAGAGTTCAGTACAGAGAATTAATTGTTGTAAAAAAAAATGGAAGAAAATCACCTTTTGATAGAGATAAGTTGTCAAAGTCTATTTACATCGCATTAAAGAAAAGGCCCATAGACACCGATACAATAGAAAAGTTTATCACAAAAATATCAAGATCTCTTGAGGAATTAGGGCAAAACGAAATTTCATCAAATACAATAGGTACAATGGTTATGGATGCTTTAAAAAATTTAGATCCTGTAGCTTATGTTCGTTTTGCTTCAGTATATAGAAATTTTCGAGAGGAAAAAGATTTTGTAACATTTGTAGACAGAATAGATGTCTATAAAAAAAGATAAATACTTTATTAATCTTGCTAATAATTTAGCTAAAAATTCGTTAGATTATACTGGACCGAATCCATCCGTAGGTGCCGTAATTGTAAAAGATGATAAGGTTTTATCTTTTGGCACCACAAATAAATCAGGTAGACCACACGCTGAAGTAAATGCTATTAACGGATTATCCAAAAATTTAAGAAAAGGCTCAACAATTTATGTATCTTTAGAGCCATGTACCCACTATGGTAAATCTCCACCATGTGTAAATGAAATAATTAAATCAAAAATTAAAAAAGTTGTTTATTCAATTAATGATATAGATCCAAGAACTTCTGGAAAGTCTTTTAAAATTTTAAAATCAAAAAAAATTGTAGTAAAAAAAAATATATATAAACTATTATCAAGATCGACTTATAAAAATTATTTTTATTCCAAAAAAAAAAATTTACCATATGTCTACGGAAAACTTGCTATTTCTAAAGATTCTTATCTAAAAGATAAAAAAAATTTTTATATAACTAATAATTATTCTTTGGATACGGCACATGTTTTAAGGAGTAAAGTTAATTGTATATTAACATCTAGTAAAACTATTAATGATGATAATCCTAAATTAAATTGTAGAGTAGAAGGGTTAAATAAATTTACACCAAAGATTGCCATACTTGACAAAAATTTAAAAATTAAAAAAAATTCATTTGTAATATTAAACGCTAAGAAAAATAAAACTTTTTTATTCTATAACAAAATTAATAAAAATAAGATTAAATATTTGAAATCTAAGAAAGTTGTACTTATACATACGCCAATAAAAATGCTTAATCTTGATTTTTATTTTATAATGAAAAAACTATATAAAAACGAAATTTCAAGCCTTCTTGTGGAAGGTGGCAAATTATTAACTACAACCTTAATTAAAAATAATTTTTTCAATGAATTTTATTTATTCATTGCAGGAAAAAAATTAAAAAAAAATGGTCTTCTAAAATTTAAAAATATTAAAAAACAACTCTCAAAAAATTTTGTAAATAAAAGTTTTAATGAGGCTTTTCTAAATGAAGATAATCTAATACATTATTATTAAAAATGTTTAATGGAATTATTTATAATCAAGGAAAAGTAAAAAAAATTATAGAAAATAAAAAAGGGAAGTCTATTTTTTTATATTCTAAATTAAAAATAAATAAAAAAAACATTGGGATGTCCCTGGCTTGCGATGGTGTTTGTTTAACATTAGTCTCAGCGAAAAAGAATATTTTAGAATTTTATCTTTTACATGAAACCATAAACAGATCTAAGTTTAAGTATGTTAAAGCTGGTGATATTATTAATTTGGAACTGCCCTTAAAATATGGACAAGATATTTCAGGACATATATGTCAAGGACACGTTGATACAACTTCTGAAGTTATTGATATCACAAAAAAAGGAGCATCAAAAATATTGGAATTTGGTGTAAATAAAAAATATAAAAATTTACTTATAGAAAAAGCGTCAATTCTAATTAACGGTGTTTCACTTACAATATCAAAAAAAACAAAAAGAGGTTTTGAAATATGGCTTATTCCACATACTTTAAAATTAACAAATTTATCTAATATCAAAATTAAAAGTATTGTTAATATTGAATTTGATATTTTATCAAAATATATAAAAAATTATTTATCATGAAAAAATTAAAATTTAATTCTATTGAAACAATTATATCTGATGCGAAAAAAGGTAAAATGTATATTTTAGTTGATGATGAAAATAGGGAAAACGAGGGAGATTTAATTTTTCCTGCCAAAGATGTTAATGCTGAAAAAATAAATTTTATGGCAAAATATGGCAGGGGATTAATTTGTTTAGCGTTAAATTCATCACAATCAAAAAAGCTTAACCTCAATTATATGTCTTTAAAAAATGAATCTAGAAATCAGACAGCATTTACAGTATCCATCGAAGCTAAAAAAGGTATTTCAACAGGTATATCTGCTAAAGATCGTGCAACAACCATAAAGGTAGCTACCAAATCAAATGTTTCAAAAAAAGATATTGTATCTCCTGGGCATGTATTTCCCATTGTCGCTAAAGAGGGAGGTGTATTAATTAGAGCTGGACATACAGAAGCATCTGTTGATATTTCTAAACTCGCAAAAAAAAATCCATCCGCTGTAATTTGCGAAATAATGAATGAAGACGGTTCAATGGCTAAACGCGACGATCTACTCAGTTTTGCAAAAAAACATAACTTATCAATAGGTAAAATAGAAGATTTAATTTCTTATAGACTTAAAAAAGAAAATTTTATTAAACTAAAAAAAAAAACTGGTATTATTTTAGGTGAACAAAATTTTACAATTAATATTTTTGAAAATAAAATTGATGGATCAGAACATTTCGCCTTAGTTAAAGGTAAAATTAATAAAAAAATAATACCTAGAGTCAGGGTAATTTCTTCTAATATTGTAGAAAATTATTTACTTGGAAATAAAATTCCTAATTCTTTTAGTCAAACTGTTACATATTTCAAAAAATTTAAAAATTGTATACTGGTCTTTATCAAAGACCCAAATTTAAAATCTGTTTCTGCAACCTTAAAAGACTATCAAAATAAAAAATATTATAATAAAGGTAAAGATAAGTTAATAAGAAATTATGGCCTAGGAGCACAAATACTTAAAAATTTAAAAGTAAAGAAAATGATTTTAGTTACAAAGTCTAGAAAGAAGGTTATAGGTCTAGATGGATATAATTTATCTATATCTAAACAAGAGATTATATGAAAATTTGCATTGTTGTTTCCAATTACTACAAAGATATATCAAATGATTTATTAAAAGGTGTTACTGCAGAACTTAAAAATAAAGGTTATAAAAAACTAACAATAAAATTAGTATCTGGAGCTTTTGAAATACCGAACATTATTTCAAAAAATATTAATAAATTTAATGCTTTTATAGCTTTAGGCTGCATAATAAAGGGTCAGACAGATCATTATTTTTTTATATCAGACGCTGTTACAAAAGGTTTGATGAATCTATCAATTCAATCAAAAAAACCTATAGGTTTTGGAGTGTTAACTTGTAATAATTTAAAACAAGCGAGAGAAAGATCTTCCATATTAAAAAAAAATAAAGGCAAGGAAGTCGCAATTGGTCTTATTTCACTTTTAAAAAACAAATGAAATATAAATTTCCACCAGCAAAAAATCCAAGAGTTTTAATAATTCAAAAAGTATATGGTCAAATCGTCAATAATGATCAAGAAATTATTTTTGAAAAACATAGATTTAAAAAATTTATTAAAGATGTATCATTGGGCACAATAGAAAGACTTGAAATAATTAACGAAGAAATAAAAAATATTGAAACTAACTTTAATTTAAAAAATTTGGATGATATTTTTAAAATAATTATTCAGTGCGCAACTTTTGAATTAATGTATAAGCCATCTTTATCGAGAAAAATAATAATTAAAGAATATCTAAATGTATCAAATTTTTTTTTAAATAATTCACAAACAAAATATTTGAATGCAATTCTAGATAATTTATCCAAAAAATTAACAAAATGAATGAATTTGAAATTATTGATAACTTAAAAAAAATCATTAACAACCCAGTATCACTAAATCTCAGCGACGATGTCTTTTTTGATAAAAAAAAATCTTTAGTAGCTTCAATTGATACTTATAACGAAAATGTTCATTTTCCTAATTTTAGTAAACAAGATTTAATTATAAAAAAAATTATAAGATCATCCATATCTGATATTATATCAAAAGGTGTTGATCCAAAATTTTTACTTATTTCAATGTCAGTCTCTAAAAAATATTTAAATAAAAAAAAATTAAAATTAATTTTAAAATCAATTAAATTAGAGCAAAAAAAATTTAAATTTTCGTTAGTTGGTGGAGACACCACTTTTTCAAGAAAATTAGCATTTACAATTTGTGTTTTTGGTTATCATAAATCCATAATTAAAAGAAGTACTTGTTTAAAGAATGACGATATTTATATAACTGGTAATATTGGAGATTCATCTGTCGGTCTAAGTTTTTTAAAAAATAAAATTAATTCATCAAAAAAATTTGAAAGATATTTTGTCGATAAATATTTTAAGCCTGATTTAGCATTTGGTTTTCACAGAGATTTATTTAAATTTGCAAATTCTTCAATGGATATTTCTGATGGTTTATTAATTGATTTAAAGAAAATCGTTGAACAAAAAAAATTAAAATTCATTTTAGAATATGATTTATTACCGAATTCAAATTATTTTCATAAATTAAATATGCAAAAAAAAATATCAAAAAAAAACCATTTATTTAATGGTGACGATTATCAAATTGTTTTTACAGCAAATAAAAATAAACGAAAATTAATTGATATAACATCAAAAAAATGGAATCAAAAAGTAACAAGAATTGGAACTATTGTTAATACTAATGCAAATTATATCAGGATTAATAACAAATTAAAAAAAATTAAGGATTATCAAGGATATATACACAATTTTATTTAACATTATTTATTGCGTTTTGGACGTTATTTTGTAATGTGCGTTTTTTAAAAACTAAAAAAACACAAGCAAACAAGGTTAAACATTTATGAGTGCAGAAACAATATTAAGTTACACTATTTTAGCAGGGTTATTATCAATAGTATACGGATTTGTAACAGGAAAAAAAATTTTTAATTCTAGTCCAGGAAATGCAAAAATGCAGGAAATTGCTTCAGCAATTCAAATTGGTGCAAAAGCCTATTTAAACAGGCAATATAAAACTATAGCTATTGTTGGCATAGTTGTGCTCGTAATTATAAGTTATGCTTTCAATTTATTAGTGGGATTAGGATACTTGATTGGAGCTGCATTATCTGGAATAGCTGGATATGTAGGAATGTTAGTTTCCGTTCAGGCAAATGTAAGAACCGCAGAAGCGTCTAGAAAAGGTTTAAATGCTGGTTTAGATGTTGCTTTCAAATCCGGTGCAGTAACAGGAATGCTTGTTGCTGGTTTAGCATTGTTAGCTATTGCCTTTTATTATTATCTATTATTATCTTTTAATGTTGATGAAAGAGAAATTGTAAATGCCTTAGTTGCTCTTGGATTCGGGGCATCTTTAATTTCTATTTTTGCTAGACTTGGTGGGGGAATATTTACTAAAGGCGCCGACGTCGGTGCAGATTTAGTTGGAAAAGTAGAAGCTGGAATTCCTGAGGATGACCCTAGAAACCCAGCGGTAATTGCTGATAATGTCGGCGACAACGTCGGTGATTGTGCAGGAATGGCTGCTGATTTGTTTGAAACCTATGCCGTTACAATTGTGGCGACAATGGTTCTGTCCTCAATTTTTTTTGTTGGGGATTTGTATATGATGATTTATCCATTAACAATTGGAGGGGCTTGTATATTAACTTCAATTTTAGGTACTTATTTTGTTAAATTAGGCAAATCTAAAAATATAATGGGAGCTTTGTACAAAGGATTTGTTGTTACCGCTCTAACATCTTTAATAATTTTGTATCCTATAACAGATTATGTCTTAGGAATGAGCAACACATATTCTATAGATGATAAAGAGTTTACAGGATTAAGTTTATACTATTGTGGTGTTATAGGATTAATAATCACGGGTTTAATTATTTGGGTGACAGAATATTATACAGGTACTAGCTATAGACCTGTAAAAAGTGTTGCAATGTCTTCAACAACAGGACATGGAACGAATGTAATTCAAGGATTAGCAGTATCTCTTGAAGCCACAGCTGTTCCAGCATTAATTATTGTTGCTGGTATATTAATAACAAATTTTATAGCTGGATTATTTGGAATTGCAATTGCTGTGACTTCAATGTTGGCATTAGCGGGAATGGTAGTAGCTTTAGATGCTTATGGTCCTGTAACAGATAATGCAGGAGGAATTGCAGAAATGTCTAAATTGCCAAACAATGTAAGAAAAACAACTGACGCTTTAGATGCTGTAGGTAATACAACAAAAGCTGTAACAAAAGGTTACGCAATTGGATCTGCAGGTTTAGGAGCATTAGTTTTATTCGCGGCCTATACAGAAGATATAAAACATTTTTCAAAAGTAGCTGGGTCTAAACTCGAGGGAATTGTTGTGACTTTTGATTTATCAAATCCTTTTGTTGTTGTTGGTTTATTAGTTGGGGGAATGTTACCATATTTGTTTGGATCAATGGGTATGCAAGCTGTTGGTAGAGCAGGCGGCGCTGTTGTTATAGAAGTAAGAAGACAGTTTAAAAAATTTCCTGGAATAATGAAAAGAAAACAAAAACCAGATTATGCAAAATTAGTGGATTTATTAACTATAGCGGCAATAAAAGAGATGATAATACCTTCTCTATTACCTGTCCTTTCACCAATAGTTTTATACTTTGTAATTTTTGCAATTGGAGGTCAAGTTGCTGCACTAGCCTCTGTTGGAGCCATGCTGTTAGGAGTAATAATTACTGGATTATTCGTAGCTATATCTATGACTGCAGGTGGTGGTGCCTGGGACAATGCAAAAAAATATATAGAAGATGGTAACTATGGAGGTAAAGGTTCTGATGCACATAAAGCAGCAGTAACAGGAGATACTGTTGGAGATCCTTATAAAGATACAGCAGGACCAGCTATTAATCCAATGATTAAAATTACAAACATTGTTGCATTATTGCTCTTAGCAGTTATTGCTGGATAATTTATTTCTTTGTTCTTTTATTTTTTGGTGAATTTACTTTTTGTTCGATACTTTTAAGCATTTTTCCGATTGAACCTTGTTCACTATAATTTTTTTCTGTTGTACGTTTTACAACTTTTAAATCATTCATGTTTTCCAAATTATAAAAATTTTTTTTTTTAACTATTCCTCTATCATTAAATACTATTTCTAATATATTATTTTTTTTTATTTTTGATTTTCCAAGTTTAATTATTGATTGATTCACACTTTCTCTTTGTACGTAGAACCATATATTTTCATCAAATAAACTTACAATCGAAGGTTTGCCAATTATACTCATTACATCATTTTTGTTTGATTTAGATAATTCTATTTTACTTGATTTTGCTTCTAATGAGGTTAAACCATGATTTTTTACTACTTTATTACTAGAACAGCTTAAAGTAATTAAAAAAATGAGTATAATAATATTTTTCATATGAAGACAGAATATATCAATATCTACAATAATTTGATTAAATTAACTAGAAATAAATTATTGTACGAAAATTTAACAAAAAATGAAACTTTTTCTGACAGATTAGTTTTTTTATTGTTGCATTTGTCTTTTTTTTTAAAGAATTATAAATCCAAAAATACGAAAAAAGAAATGCAAGAAATCCACGATTTTATTTTTAAACAAATTGAGATTTCAATCAGAGAGATTGGCTATGGAGATGTTTCTATTAATAAAAATATGAAAAAATATGTTAATTTTTTCTATGATATATTAGCCAAAATAGATAATTGGGATTCATATCTCTCTAATGAAAAGTGTGAAATATTGCATAACTACATTGATAATCCAAAGAATATAACAATTTATGCTAATTATTTTGATAATTTGACTATTTTTTATAAAAATAATCCTTTAACTTTTTTTACAAAAGATATAGAAGAATTTAAAATTTAATTATGGCTGTACCAAAACGTAAAACTACACCTTCTAGAGCTGGCAAAAGAAGATCTCATATAAAGGTACGATCAAAAAATATTATTGAAGATAAAAAATCAGGTGAATATAGATTATCTCATCATTTAGATTTAAAATCAGGATTTTATAAAGGAAGACAAGTTTTAGATCCTAAAGAATAAAATATTTTTTATGCTAAAATCAGTAATAGTTGCAGTTGATGCAATGGGTGGTGACAATTCACCTGGAAAAGTTATTGCTGGAATTTCTGAATACTTGAAAAAAAATAATAATGTTTTTTTTAGGATATTTGGAATTAGGTCAAAAATTGAAAATGAGTTAAAAAAAAACTCAATTAATCAGGATAATTTTGAATTAATTCATTGTGATGATGTTGTTAATAATAATGACTCACCTTTATCTGCCGCAAAAAAGAAAAATACTAGCATGTGGCAGGCTATCAATGACGTAAAGCAAAAAAAATCAAACGTTGTGGTATCTGCTGGCAATACAGGTGCCCTTTTTGTTATATCAAAATTAAATATGAGCATGATTGAAAATATTAGTAAACCAGCTTTAGCTGCTCAATGGCCAAATAAAATCGATATGAATATTGTGTTGGATTTAGGTGCAAATGTTGAATGTGATGAAAAGAATTTTGAAGATTTTGCAATAATGGGATCAGCGCTTCATAAAGCACTTTATCCTAATGATGAGTCTAAAGTTGCTTTGTTGAATATTGGTTCAGAAGAAATTAAAGGTCATGAAACTATAAAAAAAGCATATCAATCCATGGAAAATAAAAAAAATGATTTATATGATTTCTGTGGATATATCGAGGGAAATCATATTATGGATGGAGATGTAAATGTAATAGTAACCGATGGTTTTACAGGAAATGTTGCATTAAAAACAGCTGAAGGAACTGCAAATTTTATTTCAACAGAACTTAAGAAAGCGCTTTCCCAAGGTTTAATTGCAAAACTATCCAGCATTTTGAACATATCAAATTTAAAAAAATTTAAAAATAGATTAGACCCAAGAATGTATAATGGTGCAATTCTTTTAGGACTTGAAACACCTGTTATAAAAAGTCATGGATCAACGGATTATATCGGTTTTGCTAATTCCCTAGATGTTTGCGTTAAAACTGTTGAAAATAAGTTGATTGAAAAAATTAAAAAAAATATAAATAAATAATGAGACAAAATTTAACAAAAAAGGAAATTATTAATTCAATTTATATGCAATTGGGTTATTCGAAAAAATTAATTGAAAATATTCTTGAAGATATCTTTGATATTTTATTAGAAAGCCTTAAAGAAAAAGGCAAGGTCAAAGTTTCTAATTTTGGTACTTTTATTTTACGAAATAAAAAGGCTAGAGTAGGCAGAAATCCCAAAACAAAGGAAGAGGCTGTAATATCTGAACGAAACGTAATACTTTTTAAGCCTTCTAAGTTATTAAAAGAAAAAATAAATAATGGCATTTAAATTATCAGCCGCATACAAAACTATTGGGGAAGTAGTTAAAATATTAGATACCACTGAACCTAAAGAAATAAAAATAAATACTCATACAATTAGATTCTGGGAAACTCAATTTAAACAATTAAAACCAAAAATTATTAATAATAGAAGACATTATGATTTACATTTAGTAGAAACACTTAAATTTATTAAATTCCTTCTTAAATCTGAAGGACTGACAATTAATGGTGTTAAAAAGCATCTAAATCAAAACAAAACTATTCTTGACGATTCTATTTTAACTACTATAAAAGCAAAATATTTTAAAAACAGATTATTTAAAGTTAAAAATATTATAAAAGAGTTAAAAGAATAATTATGGCGAAAAAATCATTTGTAAAAATTAGAATGGTTCCTGAAACTAAACCAGATAGTCCATTTTATTATTATTTAAAAAAACCTGCTGGAGGTGAAAAGGCAAAGGTTAAACTGTCTGCAAGAAAATATAATCCTAGTACTAGAAAACACGAAGTTTTTGTTGAAAAAAAACTTCCTCCACATAGTAAGTAATTACTTTTTTTTAAAATTTCTTCTTTCAAAATCAATATATGCTCTAATCATATTTATCCATATTCTTTTTGTGATTTTTGGGTCTATTTTATTTTTTAGAGATTTTTTCTTAATTCGATTTAAAATTAGATCAATTCTTTTATAGTCTACTATTTGGTTTTTGAATTCCTTTAAAGCCAAAACTTCTTTAACAAGATTGGTCCTTTTTTTAATTAGTTGTAAAAGGGAATTATCTAATATATCAAGCTTTTTTCTAAGTTTTTTTAATTTTTTATATTTATCAGGCGACATTTAATAAATTGGATTTACTAATAATTATTATATTTATCGAAATATGTATATAGAAAATAATATTACCAGAAAGCAGATTTCTATTTGGCTTCTATTCATGTTTTTTTTAATTGTTCTTATGATTGTTGTGGGTGGATTGACAAGATTGACTGATTCTGGTTTATCAATAACAAAATGGGAATTATTTTCAGGAACATTTCCTCCATTTAATGAGAAACAATGGGCTAATTATTTTGAGCAATATAAATTAATACCAGAATTTCAAATCCAAAATTACTCAATGACTCTTGGTGAATTTAAAATAATTTTTTGGTGGGAATGGGCACACAGATTTCTTGGAAGATTAATCGGTATATGCTTCATTCTACCATTAATTTATTTTACTTTTAAAATTAATTTTAAAAAGCTTATAAAGTTTTACTTTATTTTCTTTTTAATTTGTTTCCAAGGTTTCTTGGGATGGTATATGGTATCAAGTGGTTTAGTTGATAGAGTTGATGTAAGTCATTTTAGATTGTCATTACATTTGATTGTTGCTTTTTTTATTTTATCACTTATTTTCTGGAACTACCTGAAATTAAACATTTCTGTTGATCACAATTTACAACTTAATATTTTTTATCCATTATTTTTTTTATTTTTAATATTTTTACAGATTATTATTGGTGCATTTGTATCTGGTATGGATGCTGGTTTAATTTATAATTCGTGGCCTCTAATGGGCAATTCTTATTTTCCTAACGATAATAAATTTATAAACTTATTTTATATTTCAGCATTAAGTGATGCATCTTTAGTGCAATTTTTACATAGAAATCTTGCATATTTTATTTTGATATTTTATATATTAACTTTAATCAAAGTTTATAAATTGAAAATTAAAAATTCTTTTTTTGCTATAAATATTTTGGGTATTTTCTTATTGTCTCAAGTAATATTAGGTATATTAACCCTTATCAATGGAGTGCAGATAATACTAGCATCGATGCATCAAATTAGTTCAATTTTTCTTGTATGTGCATCAATCTATTTTTTATATTTAAATAAAAAATTAACTTAGTTTTACAGGATAATTTGATGTTATAAATTGTTTTAATACTTTTAAAACTCTATCTGCCTCTTCTAGTAACATCATGTGTCCACAGTTATCTATTATTTCAACTTTACTTCCTTCAATTAAACTTGCTAATTTCTTGCCTTCTTTAACGGGGCACATTTTATCTCCTGTTGCTAAAATAGATAATGTTGGGATTTTAATATTTTTTGCTGCTTCAAATCCATTTTTGTAATTATCACATGCTCTAAAATCTACTCCTAATGTATTTTTAATTTGTCTTGATTTTGCTAGCATTCCGCCTGTATTGATGTGATATAATCCTGGAACTGGATGGCCGCCAAAATGTCCAGCTGGACCATGGGCCCAATCCATCATTAAATCAACAGCTTTTGGATCATTGTTTTCTGCAAGAGATAACAATTCTGGATTCATTGGTATTGCTCCGGCACCACCCATTAAACTTAAAGTTTTAATTTTTTTCGGATATCTAAATGCACACTCCATAGTTACCAAGCACCCTTGTGAGTGACCTACCAATGATGCATATTCATATCCCACTGAGTCTATAACATCACTTACCCAATCTGCCATTTCTTCAATAGATTTCAAACTTTCACCTGCGGATAAACCATGTCCAGGCATGTCTAGGGCCAATACACTATAACCATGAAACGCAAAATATCTTGTTTGAAGAACCCAAGTCATATGAGTTAAACCGCTTCCGTGCACAAATATTATTAATGGTTTCTTCTTATCGAAAGGACGTCCACCCGTAGAAGCGAATATTTCTACACCATTTACTTTAAACTTCATTGATTTGAAACAAGTCTTGGTTTTCTTGCGGCTCTAAACCCTGCTTCAAAGTCATTTTTAATATCATCTATATCCTCAATACCTACAGATAATCTAATCATATCATGAGAC
>MDTG01415509.1_pt1 | contig 14785 bp, 13 predicted proteins | sample 811421 | NCBI WGS metagenome assembly MDTG01 (sample SAMN05326645, study PRJNA326480) | marine metagenome | isolation source: seawater | place: Pacific Ocean: South East | collected 2011
CGTCGCATCGCACGGAAACGAACGGGACAACGGTCACACCGGAAACTACTTCAACATGCTCTGGGCGATGCCCGGAGTCGCCCTCTCTGGTCCCGAAGCCAGCGGGGACTGGATGGAGGAGTTCGGCTGGGGATTCGATCTCGCACGACGCTGGGACGGAACCTTCACCCACCAGGGTCCGGCGGAACCGAAGTACGACAGCTACCGACTCTGGGACGCCAGCGGCACCTACCTGCTCGCCTATGCCCAGGCCGCCCGCCGCACGCATCTCAGCGGACGAACGCCGAGCATCGCTCCCGATGTTGATCCGAGAATCGCGAAATCGCTGATCGACGACGGTCGTGGGTGGAGTCCGCGAACCGGGCTGGAGGCGTACGGAAAGCGATCCGATCGCATGATCCTCGCCGGACTGCAAAGCTGGTCTCCGGTGGTGAGGGAACGCTCGGCGATCGAGATCGCACGCCGGGAAGGCGCTCCGATCTCCGCCTTGCGAAGGCTTCTGCGCAAGGACGACGTCTACGCCCGTCTCGGGGCGTGCTCGGCGGCGATCATGCTCGGAGAGAGGGCGGCACCTCTCGTTTCCGATCTTCGTTCCACGCTGGCCTCCGAGGACCAGTGGGTTCGGATCAAGTCCGCGAAGGCGCTGGCCGCGATCGGAGATGCCGCGACGCCCGCCCTTCCCGACCTGCTGTCGATGCTGGCGGAGGATCCACCCGCGTCGGACCCCCGGGGCATGCAGCAGCGGTATCTCTGCTTCGCCCTCTTCGATCGACGCGAAGGCATGATCGGTCGGTCGATCGAGGGCGTCGACGAATCCGCCCTGCTGGAGGCGGTCGCCGCCGGGCTGAAGAACGAGGACGCCCGCGCTCGGGGAGCGTTCGATTCCGTCTATCGCAACCTGTCGTTCGAATCCCTGGAGCCGCTGCTGCCCGCCATCCACCGGGCCCTGATGGAACCCGCCCCCAGCGGAATCATGTTCGCGGATGAGATCCGGCTTTCGGGACTCGAACTCTTCGCGAAACATGGAATCAGCGAGGGGGTTCCGATGTGCGTTGAACTCATCGATCCCGATCGCTGGGGAATGGGAAACCGCATCGAACGATGCCTTGCCGCCCTCGAAGCGTACGGACCCGCGGCACGACCCCAGATACCACGGCTCCAGGCTCTGCAGGATGACCTCGTCGAACGTCTCTGGAATCCGGAGAAGCTGGCGAAGATCGATATCCCCGACCTCATTCGGAGGATCGGAAACGCACCCGGTGACATGACACTTCGGTCCCTGGAATCGTTCGCGCCCGCTCCGGACGGCGGCGGCGACGGTCCCTGATCCCATCCTGGCCGTTCCCCGCCGGACCGGAGGGCCCTCGCTTCGATGGTTCACGCCGCGAAAGTGAAAAAAAGGCCGGGCGCTTTCGCGACCGACCTTTGTTCAATAGCGGGGACAGGATTCGAACCTGCGACCTCCGGGTTATGAGCCCGACGAGCTACCAGACTGCTCTACCCCGCAATCAGTTGTTGAACCGTGCAGATTAGACGCCACCCGCCCCACTGTCAAGATGACCGTCGGGGGGTGGAACCGCCGTCGAAAATCAGGCTTTCCCGTCCTTCTCGGCCATCATCGTGATCATGTCCAGACATCGATTCGCGTAGCCGGCTTCGTTGTCGTACCAGCTGACGACCTTGAAGAAGCGGTCGTTGAGTTCAATGCCCGCCCCGGCGTCGAAGATCGAACTGTGCGGGTCGCCGATGAAGTCGCTGGAGACGACATCCTGATCGGTGTACCCGAGGTAGCCCTTCATGGGTCCCTCGGCGGCGGCCTTCATCGCGTCGTTGATCGCGGAGAGGCTGGTGCTCTTCGAGGTCCTGAAGGTGAGATCGACACAGCTGACGTTCGCGGTCGGGACCCGGAACGCCATGCCGGTCAGCTTCCCCTTGATCTCGGGGATGCAGAGAGCCACGGCCTTGGCCGCCCCGGTGCTGGCCGGAATGATGTTCATGTATCCGTTGCGGCCGCCTCGCCAGTCCTTCTTGCTGGGCCCGTCCTGGGTGGGCTGGGTGGCGGTGACCGCGTGAACGGTGGTCATCAACCCCTCGTCGATGCCGAACTCGTCGTTCAGGACCTTGGTGATCGGAGCCAGGCAGTTCGTCGTGCAGCTCGCGTTGGAGACCACCACGTCGGAGGACGGGTCGTACTGATGGTGATTGACACCGAAGACCATCGTCTTCACCGAATCGGGAGTCTTGGTCGGGGCGGAGATCACCACTCGCTTGCAACCTGCGGCGAGATGCTTGCCCGCATCGTCCGCGGTCGTGAAGAATCCGGTCGATTCGAGGACGTAGTCCGCCCCCATCGCACCCCAGGGCAGGCCGGCGGGATCGCGCTCCGCGGAACACAGGGTGGTGTGCCCGTTGCATTCGAAGCCGTCCGCATTCGCGGTCGCCGGATGTTCGAATCTTCCGTGCATCGAATCGTGGTTCAGCAGGTAAGCGAGATTGTCGCTGGGGACGAGGTCGTTGACCCCGAGAAACTCGAATCCACCGCGACGGATGCCCGCCCGGTAGACGAGACGACCGATGCGACCGAAACCGTTGATGCCGACCCGAATGGCCATCGCTGATGCCCTCTTTTCATGAGAACCCGTCGCCGTCCCGGAACTCCACGAGTCCCTCAGCCGTCGTCGAGACCGGACAGGATAGCCGTGCCGGCGAACCCCTGCCCCACCGGGAGGATCAGCCCTTTCCCGCACTCCTGAGCACCATGTCGTAGATCGGGGGGACGAGCTCGAACACCCCGTTGGCCACTCGTCCCGTGAGACTCGTCCAGACCTCCGCTCTCGGGCGGACCAGGCAGCGCACGACCGCTCGAGCCACTTTTTCAGGCGACTGGATGAACATCCGAGGAGCGTGGCGGGGGGTGCCGTCCGATCTCAGGGAGGGCCCATGCTCGAGTCCGCTTCGTCGATTGGCGACCTCGAAGAACTCGGTTCGAGTGGTCACCGGATGGACGCTGGAGACCGCGATCCCGCTGCCGGCCAGCTCCGTCCTCATCGAACGACAGACATGGGTGAGTGCGGCCTTGGTCGATGAATACAAGCCGTATCCGGGCAGGGTGAACTTTCCGAGAATGCTCGAACACCCCAGCAGATGGCCTCCTCCACCGTCCTCGCGCATCATGACGCCGCTGCGACGGAGAAGGTCGACCGCCGCGAAGACATTCACTTCGAAGATGCGTCGCAGGTCGTCTTCATCGGTCTCGAGCACCGGCTTCTCGATTCCGTAACCGGCGTTCGCAAAAACCGCGTCCACACCGCCCCAGGCGTCCCGGGTCGCCTGGAGCGCTGCTTCACTCGCGTCCCTTTCCGCCACATCCCCGACGTGGTGCACGGCTTCACCCCCGCGGGAACGGATCCGGTCCACCATCGCCTGGAGCGGTTCGGCTCGGCGTCCGGTGACCATGACTTTCATTCCCCGCGAAGCAGCCAGCTCCGCGGTCGCCGCACCGATGCCGGTACCACCACCCGTGATCAGGAAACGCTTCCCCGCGAGTTCACGACCGATTCCATCTCTCGCCATCAATCGATCCTCTCTTCATGGATCCGGATCTCGAACTCCGCCTCGAGGTCTTGCCCCGGTTCAACCATCCGGGCATGACCATCGGAAAGAGCAGCCGTGGGGGCGATCATCGGTTCGACGCACACGAAATCGGATCCGGCCGGAGCATAGACCTGCATCCAAGGCCAGGATCCATCGGTCTCGATCTCGATCGTGGTCCCTCTCGCCTTCACCGCGGCCGTCCAACCGCGGTCGGGGGCCTGATGCAGATCGTCGAATTCACGATCGCCGATCATGCCATCGAAGGTCCTCCCCACCCCCAGTTGAAGCGACCCGCCCCGATCGAGCACGGGAAGTCCATCTTCGTCCAGTTCCACCGGGCGATGGGACGGGAGACGAAGTCCCAGCCGGTCGCGTTCCACGCCCTCGGCCGGGCACAGGTACGGATGCCAGCCCGAGGCGACGGGCACCGGGCCCTCCAGGGACTGGATGACGACCCGGCAGGATGCGGAGGCGGAAGCCTCGCCGCTTTCCGAGACCGTCCAGCGGACCGAGATTCGATGAGGGAACGGGAATGCGTCGAACCCCTTTCGATCCCGGTTCCATTCGAGCGATCCCTCGACGACGGCCGCATCCCCAGACGATGAATCCAACGCTTCCACCGCCCAATCACTGGTTCGAAGCACGAGCCCGTGCATCGGGAATCCGTTGCCGTCCCGCTTCAGACCCGACACCCCCGCCAGATCGACTTCTCGGCCACCGGCTTCGTAACGATCCCCGCGAAGGCGATTCGCCCAGGGATGAAGCAGCGGGACACCACCCGTCCGCTGCCTGGCCATGAACTCAGGAAGCGGGGTGGGCAGGACCAGCCGCTCCTGCCCGTCGAGGGACAGGGAAACCAGATTCATGCCCGCGGAAGGGACCACCAGCGCGGAAACCCGATCGCCCGAGGTCGCCCAACGCTCTGGAAGGCCCTCACGGGCCGAGCAACGATTGAATCGCACCGCTACGCTCCACGTTCGTCGAATCCGGTCGATCCCCTTCGCGAGCATGCGTCGAGTGACCAACCTTCCGCAAGAATGGTACGAGGACGTCGCTCCGGGCGTTCGTCGCCTCCTTCCACCCGGAATCGGGTTCGAATGGATCGACATCATCCTGGGTCAGTCGACACCCGAAAGGACGAGAGCCCGGCTCGAGGAGATGGGATTCTCCTCCGAACTCATCGAGGCGGCGATCGACCCTCAGGGCGAGAGCGTTCGCTGTCGGCATCTCGGCTCCTCTCTCCTCCGACTCGACATCCCAGCGGCGGTCCTCGTGGACTCGGACCGGGACTACCTGCTCTCCATCCTGCTGGGCAAGAGCCGCATGGTGACGATTCGTCGCCACGGAATCGGAATCGTCGATGATGCCTGCTGTGGGTTCGCGGAGCGGAACGACCGGTCGGCGACCATGATTTCAGCGGCCGCGGAGCTCGGCGAGGAATTCATCGACCGACTCGTCCCCTCCCTGCGGAGGATCGCGGAGGTCCTCGACGAGATCGAGTCCGAGATCGACGATCCTCGCGTGGATCGAGTGGAAAGGATCGCCGGCGTGCGTCGCCTGCTCCTGGGTCTCGACCGGTACCTGGATCCCCTCCAGAGCGTGATCCAGAGATCCCTTCTCGACATCAACCCTCGAGGTGACGGGTTCGAAGTGGAGGCGTTGCATGGTCTGCAGGACCGAGTGAACTGGTTCGAACAGCGCATCCACGGACAGCTCGACCGGGTCCGGGTGCTGACCGATCGCGAGCACATCCTGGCGGTGGACGATCTGTCCACCTCGATGTACCGATTGAGCTGGATCGCGACGATCTTTCTTCCCCTGACGTTCGTGACCGGCCTGCTCGGAATCAACGTCGGAGGCATACCGTTCGCCAACGAGGCATCCGGTTTCTGGTTCGTCTGCGGAGCGCTCATCCTGATCGCCGCGGGCACCACCGTCGCGATCGCCCTCGTGGTGAGATCCGGCCGACGACGTTCGAGGAAGGCCATGATCAAGGAGATCCAGCCGTGACCCGATGGAAGCCCGCGCCCCGATCCCTGATCGGCATGGTCCATCTCCCCGCCCTTCCCGGGACCCCCCGGCACGAACTCGAGATGAAGGACATCGTCGCGCAGGCGGCGGCGGAGACCCGGTCCCTGGTCGCCGCGGGTTTCGATGCGGTCCTGGTCGAGAACATGCACGACGTCCCCTACCTTCGACGGACGGTCGGATCCGAGATCGTGGCCGCGATGGCGGTCGCGGTCCGGGCGGTGGTCGACGCGGCCGGTGAGATCCCGGTCGGCGTCCAGGTTCTCGCGGGCGCGAATCGCGAGGCGGTCTCGATCGCCTCCGCGACCGGGGCCCGCTTCATCCGCGCCGAAGGATTCGCCTATGCCGCGGTCGCGGACGAAGGTCTTCTCGAGGAGGCCGATGCGGGTCCGCTGCTGCGTCATCGCAGGGCGATCGGAGCCGAGGACGTCGCGATATGGACCGACGTCCGCAAGAAGCATTCCGCCCATGCGATCACCGGGGACCTGATGCTCGGCGACCTGGTCGCAGGCCATGGGTTCATGGGCTCCGACGCGGTGATCATCACCGGAAGCCACACCGGACAGGCGGTCTCGGTGCACGACCTGGAGGCCGCTCGACTGGCCGGCGATCTTCCCGTCGCCGTCGGCAGCGGAGCCACGGCGGAAACCCTCCCTCAACTGCTCGAGCACGCCGACGCGGTGATCGTGGGCAGCGCCATCAAGATGGACGCTCACTGGGCGAATCCGCTGGACCCCGATCGGATCGCGGCTTTCATCCGGGCTCGTGGCTGAGCGTCCTGCCGCTAGCATGTCGAATTCGAACTCCACCCTCGGAGCCCGATCAGGACCTCTCGACGCCCCTTGATTCGAACCGGACCCCTCAGCATGCCCACCGCCGCCGCCATCTCCATCGGAAACACGACCCTCCAAGCCGGACACCTGGTGGATGGAGTCCTCGATGGGTCGGTGACCGTCCCCGTCGATCGACCCGGCGAGTTGCTGGTCGCGATCGAACCGTGGTTCGCCGACACCGAGAAGGATGAACGAGTCGCGTTGATCGCGTCCGTGAACGGTCCCGCCGAAAAGGCTCTGCGACCGATGCTTGCGGAGCGTCTCGAATGCGAGATCGTCGAGATGGAGAAGGATCTTTCCGCACCGATCGGACGTGGCCTTGATCCCGAATCCGTGGTCGGGGTCGACCGTCTCCTCGCGGCCTCCGCGGCCTGGGACGAGCTCCAGCAGGCGTGCATCGTGATCGACGCGGGCACCGCGGTCACCGTGGATTTCGTCGATGGCGAAGGCGTGTTCCAGGGAGGAGCGATCATGCCCGGCGTGGCCGCGATGCTCCACACGATGGCGGCCTCCACCGATCTCCTGACCGATGAGGGATTCGAGATCACGACCGGGGATCCCTGGGGAAGGAACACCCGCGACGCCATGTGCCGAGGCGTGCATGCCGCGGTGGCGGGTGGCGCCTGGAAGCTCGTGGAGAGATACGCGTTCCACTACGGAGGATTTCCCCTCGTGGTCGCGACCGGAGGAGATGCCGGGAAGGTGTTCACGGACGATGAACTCGTCAGTCGCGTGATTCCCGACCTCGTGCTTCGCGGCATGGCCCTGGCCTGGAGAACCGCCAGCGGAACTCCGGAGGATGCCCCGGCGTGAACGAGTGCGGCACTCGGGCCTGGCTCGCCTCCCCGCCGGGCCGAGCCGGCATCGCCATCATCGACCTGCAGGGAGCCGAAGGCCTCCTCGACGATGTCATTGCGGCCGTCGCACCCGGCCCGGGAGTATCACCCGGCAACGCGGTCCATCGTCGAATCGCGGACGTCGATGACGGGCTGGTGACCCGCCTCGACCCTTCACACGCCCAACTCATGCCCCATGGCGGCAACGCCATCGTCCGTAGGGTCGCGAAGGTGTTGAAGGAGTCCGGTGTCCAATGGCTGGCGTCGCCCCCTCCCGGTGCCCGTTTCGAGGCTCGCGATCGGATCGAGGCCCTGGCCCTGGACACCATCGCCCGCGCCACCAGCCGGGCGGCGATCCCCCCCCTCCTCCGACAGTCGGCAGCCTGGGAACGGCGGCAGGGTCCCCTCGACGAAGAGGAACGAAATCGGGGTCGCCGACTCGATCGTCTGGTGGAGCCCGCGGTCATCGCCTGCGTCGGCGCCCCCAACGCAGGCAAGAGTTCCCTTTTGAACGCCCTCGCCGCCGTCGATGCTGCGATCGTGACCGATCGTCCCGGCACGACCCGCGACCGGGTTTCCCGTCATCTGGACCTCGACGGCGTGGCCGTCGAGTGGATCGACACTCCGGGGATCCGGGAGACCAAAGACCCGATCGAACGGATGGCGATCGAGGCCAGCGTCACTGCGATTCGGTCCGCGACCCTGATCGTGAGGCTGATCGCACCGGATGTGCCCGATGCACGCATTCCCGGGGACCTCTCTCCGGTGGAAGGCGTTCTCGAGGTGCGGTCCAAGACCGATCTTGCGCCGGTCTCCGACGGGGTCCATGGAGTCAGCGCCATCACGGGCGAGGGGATCACGAAGCTCGCTCGGAGCATCCGATCCCGGATCGTCCGCGAGGAGGATCTCTCCTCCTCGGGACGGTGGAGCTTCTGTGACGAGCTGCGGACCGAGTCCGATCTCTAGAGACCGACGGTCGCGAAGCCGGAGTCGACGTAAAGACACTGTCCGGTCATGCCACTGGAAAGACCGCTCAGCAGGAAGGCGGCACAATCACCGACCTCCCTGCCTTCGATGTTGCGCTTGAGCGGGGCCTTCTCCTCGACCCAGTCGAGGATGTCCCCGAAACCACCGACCGCCATCGCGCTCATCGTTCGCAACGGCCCTCCCGAGATGCAGTTCACGCGAATCGCCTTCTCCCCGAGCTCGAGGGCCAGGTAGCGGGTCGTGGCCTCCAGGGCCGCCTTGGCGACGCCCATGACGTTGTAGCCCGGCACTGCCTTCTCGGCACCGTAGTAGGAGAGCGCGATCATCGCGCCGCCGTCGGTCATGAGCGGAGCCGCATGATTCGCCATCGCCGCGTAGGTGTAGGCGGAGATGTCCATCGCTTCGGTGAAGACCTGTCGAGGCGTCGACGTGAACCGGCCCGGCTGCAGCCAGTCCTTGTCGGCGAAGGCGATCGAGTGCACGAGGAAGTCGATCTTCCCGAATTCTTCTCCAACCGACTTGAAGACGTCGGCGATGTCCTCGTCACTGGCGGCGTTCAAGGGACGAAGCCAGGGATCGGAGACCCCGAGGGCGTCGATGGATCGCCTCACTCGACGTTCCATCTTCTCCCCGGGGAGGTGGGTGAAAAGACACTCCGCTCCCTCCCGGAGGAGACTTTCCGCGATCGAGTAGGCGAATGATCGTTCGTTGGCGATCCCGACAATCAGCCCCCGCTTGCCTTCCATGAAGCCCATGTCGACCCTTTCCTGATCGAATCTGGCCGTTTCGGCCGACTGGCAAGCCGGAATCCGATGGTGGCCGTGGCGTGAAAGGTAGCCGACAGGGGGAACTCCCGCCCGTCGAACCCCGGGGGCGGAATCCCGATACAATCACACCTCAAATGCTGCGCGCGTAGCTCAATTGGATAGAGCATCGGCCTTCGAAGCCGAGGGTTGCAGGTTCGAGTCCTGCCGCGCGTGCTCGATACCGCCCCGACGCCCGGCGTCGGGGCGGTTTCCTTTCACCACGATCCAAATCCGGAAGATCCGAATCGGGGCGATCCGATTCAAGGCGAGACGTTCAGAAGCGTCCGCACCACGTCGCCATTGATCGTGGAGACGAGATCGAGATCTCCATCCCCGTCGAGATCGACCGCCTCCACTCCGGTGGCGTCACCCCGGATCAGGATTCCACTCTCCGCGGGATGCACCGGTTCCCAGACCGCGTTCGTGGTGCCCCGGAGCATCTGGCCGACCCCTCCTCGCCAGAGTCCGGTCTCGGGCTCGCGATGATCATGGTTCTGCACGAGAGTGATGTCCACGATTCCGTCCCCGTCGAAGTCGGCGATCGCCGCTCCATGGGCGGGCGCGATCTGGGCGATGCGGGGGAAGGGTCGGAATTCAAAGGCCGGACGCCCGGGCTGGGAGACGTTGATCCACACCCCGGACTCGAAGGGGCCGGAAATACGATCCCGGAATGCGGGTTCAGTCGCTGGTCCTCTTCAATTTGCCGTCGCTCCAACCGAGACGAAGGTCCGAATCTCCGGCGAGGAACGATTCGAGCCATGCTCCCGCCGCGTCATGCCGCCAGGACTCCGTCGGGAACATCGCCTTCGCGGACTCGCCGGCGGTTCGGGCGAGATACCAGGCGCCCAGATCGGATCGACTGGTGAGGATGGAGGGCGCGATTCCGTCGGCAAGGCAGCGCAGGCTCAACAACGACCAGAGGGCGTCGATCCTCATCCGATCCTCCGCGGTCTCGTCCTTCGCCTTGTTGCCCTTCAGGGTCCGAGGCGGACCTTCCAGCGCGACCTTGATCCGCTTCGCGATTCGATCTCCGAAATCCGAGGCGGTCCGCCTGCCGATGTTGCGGCAGGCGGCGACCGCCTCCGCATCCGCTGGTTGAACCTTCGCAAGTTCGCTCAGTCCCTCGTCGCTGATCGCTACCCGATGCGGCAGGTCGACCTCCTTCGCGATCTCGTGCCGAAGTTCCACCAGCGCGAAGAGCGCGGTCGAGGTGCGAGGCTTCACCCGCGAACCTCGAACGATTCTTCGCACCTGCTTCTCGGCGTCGAATCGGCCCACGTGCCGGCGTCGGGATTCCTCGCATTCGCGCATCGCCCACTCCAGTCGCCCGGAAGTCTCGAGCATCGATCGCATCCGACTCCAGGCGAGGGGGAGGAATCGAACGTCGTCCGCCGCGTAGCGGATCTGACGATCGGTCAGGGGTCGCGCGTCCCAGTCGGTGAAGGTGTGTCCCTTGGCGAGTCGATGCTCCGCGAAGCGATCGACGAGCTTGGCGAGCGAACTCGGCCAGGGCATGTCGAGGAAGGCGGCACAGACCTGAGTGTCCACGATGCCCCCTGGATCCCGGTCGAGCATCCTGCGAACGGGTTCCAGGTCCTGGGCACCATCGTGCACCAGCGTCTCGATCTCCGGGTCCGCGACCGCTTGGAAGATCGGCCCCAGGTCGGGGACCTTGACGGGATCGATCAGCACCAGGCGTTCGCTGGTCGCGATCTGGACCAGGCAAATCCGGGGAAGGAAAGTCTCCTCCCCGATGAATTCGGTGTCGTAGGCGAAGCTGCCCACCTCGCGGACGTGGTTGGTGATGGACTCGAGGCCCTCGGGATCCTCGACGATCTCGGGCGAACCGACGACGATCATCGGATGATCATCGATGGGTTCGTGCTGGACGGTCTCGGCTTCCGCTTCCGCATGCATCTGCGATCGCTTGCGCCGTCGAAAACTGGCTCGTCCGTCCTGGGGTCGACTCGACATGATTGGATCCGGCCGGGGCCCGGAACTTCTCCGTGAAGGTCCCCGGAGGCCCGGAATGATCGACACGGGCACGGCCCGGTCGGAAGCGGCTAGTGTAATCCACCGGCAGACACCCAACCAGTGACGATCCAACGGGAGAATCGGAATGTTCGCTCGAATCCTGACGGCCTTCGCGACGGTCGTACCACTGCTCGCCGCCAGCCCATCCCCTGCCGAAGATCCCCTTCGATTCCTGACCATTCCGATCGCGGGCACGATCGGAGCCGACTGCACCCCGAATGGAGTCCGAAGCGCTCTCGCCCTGGCGACCTCCGGGAACGATAGGGCCGATGCGGTGCTGCTGGAGATCGACGCCCTCGATGGCGCCGTCGCCGATGGTCGGGAGATCGCCCGCTCGATCCGGGAGGCGGCGAACGTGATTCGCACCATCGCCGTCGTGCGGCGAGCGGGTGGTGCGGCCCTGCCGATTCTCAACGCCTGCGAGACCTGGGTCGTGCTTGAATCGAACACGACCATGGTCGATGACGGGGAGGGAGGACGTGAGCCACGACACGATGGCCTCGAACGCCTGGTCCTGCGCACCCTTCCGCGACTGGCGCTGGATCAGGAGACGATGACCGCCGACCTCGAGGAACTTCGACTGGCGATCCTCGAATCGATCCCACCGTCGCTCCCCGGACGGGTCGGTGATTCACGCCGTGCCCTGGCCACCGCGCTCTGCGACCCATTCCTCGACCTGCAGTCGCGACCGTCCGTGGATGCGGTGCCGGCGCTCCAGGCCCGTGATGGAGGCGACGATTCGGGGAGAGACCTGGTCCGCACCAGTCGACAAGGCCCCGGAATCAGCGGCACGCAACTGCACGCGACCGGCATGTGCCTGATCGCCGGCGAAGGCCTGGAGCCCCTCGCCGAGGTCCTGGGCGTCGACTCCGTCGAATCGCTCGGCGATCCCGGGGTGCTGCTCGTCATCGATGCCGCCAACGAGCGTTTCACCGACCGTGGCCGGGTCAACTCCCGCATCGATGCCATGATCGGCACCCTCGACACCGCGGATTCACTGGTCTCGGCCATGCCCTGGACCCTGGAGAGAGCCCGGCTCTCCCTGCCGACGTCCCCCCGTCTGCGGGGCAACTACCCGATGACGCATGCCGATGGGAAGTGGACCATAGCCCCCGAATTCCGCCCGGCCTGGATCACCGCCTGCGGGGATTGCCTGCGTCGCTGGTCCGGCGTCACCGAGGTTCACTCCTCGCTGATGTCCGTTCTCGAACGCGGCCAGAACCTAAGGAGAGAGCTGGAATCATTGAATCCCGGCCCGACGACCCGCGATCGAATGGCCGCCGCCCTGGCCGTGTTCGACCGACGCATGATCGATCTCGAAGGCATTCCGGAATCATGGACAGCCTGGATCGACGAGGCCGACCGGACGATCTCCAGGGTCGAGACCTGGCGTGAGACGCCTCCCACTCCCGGCGACTGAATCCGCCCGTCGATTCAGACCAGCAGGCGTCGACAGTACGAGACCTCATCGCTGCTCAACCAGTACTCGTCGGCGAGGGAGAGCACGTACTCCGCGACCATCCGGCCCTTCCGTGCCGACCAGGTCCCCATCTCGACCCCCAGAGCCAGGCGATCGAGAATCCCGGTGATGCCCGACATCCCGAAGGGAAGATCCTCTTCCTGCTTTCCGTCCCCTTCCCGTTCTCCGTCTCCTTCCCATCCCCCTTCAACTTCCCATTCCCCTTCAACTTCCCATTTACCTTCTCCTTCCCCATCAGATTCCGAGGGTCCGCCAGTGGATTCTTCATTGAGGTCGCCGCAGAATTCGGCGAAGTCGTCGAAGTCGTCGTCGTTCCGGCTGTCTTCAGGTTCCTTCATGACCACCTCCACGGTTCATGGAGGTGATACGTCCCGGGTGACCGGGAGGTTCGGGGTCGAGGAACGAATCCCGGATCGAATTCCAGGATCGCCGGCGTGATCCACCAGCTTCAATCGGCGAAGCGTGAGCGAACCAGCCTCATCGCTTCGACGTTTTCAAACAGGAGCTCGACCAGCTCCGGATCGAAATGGGTCCCCGAGTCCCTCCGCAGGTTTTCCAGAACCTCTTCTTCGGGCCACGCTTCCTTGTAGGCACGCCGGGTCGACAGGGCGTCGTAGACGTCGATCAGACCCACCACCCTCGCAAAGAGGGGGATCTCGGATCCCGAGAGGCCTCGTCGGATCGGCAGAGCCGGATCGGGGAGCACGGCTTCGATCCGGATCGGGCCTGGATACCCGGTCCCATCCCATCTCTCGTGATGATGCAGGGCGACCTCCCGGGCCACCTCGTCGAAGTCGGTCCGCATCCCCTTGAAGAGACGGGCCCCGATCACGGTGTGCTGCTGCATCAGACCGAGTTCACGATCGTCGAGTGGGCCTGGCTTCTTCAGAATCGCATCGGGTATCGCGATCTTCCCGACGTCGTGGAGCATCGCCGCGGTTCGGAGTCGATCACGATTGCGGACCCGCTCCTCGTCCGGAACCCCGTGCTTCCTGGCCCACGCCTCGTAGAGCACGACCGAACAACCCGCCACCCGCTGGACGTGGGCACCGGTCTCCGTCGGATCCCTGACCTCGGCCATCGAGATCATGCGAAGCACCAGGGTCTCGGTCATCGCGGTCCGTTCGATCGCCACCGCGGCGAGGCTCGCGAAATGCTCGACGACCTTCTCGTCCTCCAGTTCGAACGTCCGACGAGCGGACTCCCCACCCGGATTCGAAAGCTGTAGAACGCCTCGAACGACCCGGTCGCTGGTTCGCAGAGGAATGCTGAGCAGCGAGCGGGTTCGGTACCCCGTCGCGATGTCACGACCGCGATCGTAGACGCAGTCCAGATCCTCGGGAATCGCGTAGGCGTCCTCCACCCGGATCGTGCTCCCCGTGATCGCCACGGTTCCCGCGACGGTGTCCATGCTGAGGGGACGATCCACGGACTGCGCGTGACTGCGGTCCACGCGGGAATCCAGGGCGTCATTATGGAAATGGCGGCAGATGAGCCTCTGCTCGTTCACCGTGAAGATCGCGCCGGATTCGGCCTCGCAGGCCCCCCTCGCCTGGGTGAGGATGTGGTCGAGAAGAAGATCGAAGTCCTGGAAACGATTGATCTCGTCGCCCAGCTTCGCCAGGGATGCGAGTCGGGCCAGATCCCTCTCCCGCGCACGTCCTTCCACCCGTTCCTCAGCGTCGAGAACTTTGGTGAGCCTCGCGATGTCCCGATTCGCCTCCGTCAGCCGACCGATGAACCTGCGACGTTCCGAGGCCGCCCGACGACGTTCGGCCTGGATACGGATCCGGGCCAGGAGTTCGACCTCCGCGGGACGATCGTGGAGATGATCGGCGGCCCCCCTCTCGAAGGATCCGATCCGTTCCCGGGGATCGGATCGATCCGTGATCATGATGACCGGGACCTCCGAGACGCCTTCGGTGAGTCGGTAGCTGTCGAGGAGATCCAGTCCCGAGGTCCCCGAGACCTCCCAATCCTGAATGATGACGTCGGGACGAAGCGATCTCGCGACATCGACCGCGATCGCGGGGTCACCGACCGTCTCGATCGTCATGTCGTCGCGTGTGGAAAGCAGCCTTCGGACATGGACGGCGATCTCGGTCCGCTCACCGACCAGAAGAACTCGAATGGCGCTGGGATCCATCTGTCGGGGCTCCGTCCACCGGAGACGCATCTTACGCGGAG
>MDTG01142230.1_pt1 | contig 14784 bp, 15 predicted proteins | sample 811421 | NCBI WGS metagenome assembly MDTG01 (sample SAMN05326645, study PRJNA326480) | marine metagenome | isolation source: seawater | place: Pacific Ocean: South East | collected 2011
TTGATTAACAGTCAACTGCTCTACCAACTGAGCTACCGAGGAATAAAAATGAACATACTTTCTTTAAAAAAAAAAACAACTAATTTTTGGAGGCCACGTCCAGAATCGAACTGGAATAAAAGGATTTGCAATACCTGGGATTCACAAAACTCTTTGTCTCTGGTAGTCTCACACAGTCTCAAAACCCCATAAACAAACAAATTAATATTTTGACCCAAAATTGTTATTGGAAAATCTCACTTTTAAATTTTCGTAAACTTGCACGAAACCGGCACAAGAGGAGATAATTTTGTTATAATAACATATGGTGTTTAATAAAATAAAAGATAAAATTTTCGAAGCTATAGTTAATAAAAATCCTATTTATAAAGCAGCAATTAAAGAAGGAAGGGAAGCAATCGCATTATGCCCACATTTACTTTTATTGATAGAAGCAAGAGGTCCTTCATCAGTAAATGATAGATTTGCAGAAGTTTTTGAAATTATTAATCAAACAATAAAAAGCAAAAATGCTTTAACATTAAGACCTTACTTATGTGATATAGCTGATTCATTGATGGCTTATACGGTCTTGCGAAAACCATCATTAATAAGATGGTATCACGATATATTTATTCAAGATTGTGTATCAGGAAAACTAAGTAAACATGTGTTAGAAATATCTCAAAATAATCCATGGCTTAAAGAACAAATATATTCTATAGCTGGTTCACCAGATAATCCTGATAAAGAATATTTAGAAACATTCATAATCGGTAAGTACGAATTTCTTTTAGTTACATATGTAATGTTAGATGCTGCTAGGAAAGAATTAAAAGATTGTAATCCAAATTATAAAAGAGATTGGAGCTTTCCATTATTGCATTCGTTAGCTGTTTGTCACGAAGTATTATTTCAAGCTAGTATTGGAAAGAAATATGTAGACCCTATTAAAGCTGCCCCATACATGTCATTCCATAAATTAGTCTTAGACGGTGTAAAAGAACCAACGCTTGCTTTTAAAGAGCAGTTTCCAAAAGTTAAAGGCTTTGTTTGGAAAAAATAAGATGTTGACTGCAGGCATACTAGTAAGATTATATTTCTTAAATTATGTTCCTATAAAATATGGGAAGACTGGCACGAGACCGGCACGAGAGGAGATAAATCGTCTCTTCTGAGCCTTAAAGGTCAAATTTTGTGGAGGCCACGCCCAGAATCGAACTGGGATAAAAGGATTTGCAATCCTCTGCGTAACCATTCCGCCACGTGGCCAATCTTAATTATTTATAATTTATTAAAGCATTTGTTTATTTTAATAAAGAAAAATCTAACTATTTAGGGTTGTGGCCTTAATGATATAAAGTAAATTGATTATTATTCAAAAAATATGGAATTTAAAAAATATAACCACTCCAAAGAAGAAAAAATAATCTCTGATTATTGGATCAAAAATAACTGCTTTAAACCAAAAAAAAGTAAGCTAAATAAAAAATTTTCGGTAGTAATACCGCCACCAAATATAACAGGCAGGCTACACATGGGTCATGCATTAAATAACAGCCTTCAAGATGTTCTTGTACGGTTTAAAAGAATGAAAGGTTTTGAAACTTTATGGCAACCAGGAACAGATCATGCAGGTATTGCAACCCAAGCAATCGTAGAAAAAAATCTTGAAAAAGAAAAACTGAATAAAAATCAGATAGGAAGAGAAGCATTTATAAAAAAAGTTTGGGATTGGAAAGAAGAATCGGGTGAAATTATTTTAGATCAGCTTAAAAAATTGGGATGTTCATGTGATTGGTCAAAAACAAGATTTACAATGGATAAGGAATTATCAAAAGCTGTTATAAAAGTTTTTGTAAATCTTTATAAAAATAAATTGATTTATAAGGACAAAAAATTGATAAATTGGGACACCAAATTACAAACAGCTATATCTGATTTAGAAGTAGTTCAGCGAGAAGTACAATCTCAACTGTATTACATTGATTATCCCATTGAAAATTCAGAGAATAGAATAACTATAGCTACCACTAGACCAGAAACAATGATGGGAGATACAGCAATAGCAGTAAATCCTAGGGATGAACGTTATAAATCTTTGATAGGGAAAAAAGTAAAAATCCCACTAGTTGATAGGACAATCAAAATTATTACAGATCATTACGCTGATCCTGACCAAGGTTCAGGAGCTGTAAAAATAACTCCAGCACATGACTTCAATGACTATGAAGTTGGTAAAAGAAACAAACTTGAAATTATTAATATTTTAGAAAAAAATGGATCAATAAACAAAAATGGAATTAAATCCTTTGTCGGATTAGATAGATTTGAAGCTAGAAAAGAATTAGTAAAAAAATTAAAAGAGGAAAGATATTTAGTTAAGATTGAGTCTATTAAAAATAAAGTTCCTTATGGAGATCGCTCTAATTCAATAATCGAGCCACTGCTAACCGAACAATGGTTTGTTGATGCAAAAAAACTAGCAAAGAAACCAATAAAGATTGTTAAAGAGGGTAAAACTATTTTTTATCCAGAAAATTGGAAAAAAACATATTTTCAATGGATGCAAAATATTGAACCTTGGTGTGTTTCAAGACAAATTTGGTGGGGTCATAGAATCCCAGCTTGGTATGATGATAGCAATAATATCTATGTAGCTGAAAATGAGTTAGCAGCTTATAAATTAGCTAAGAAAAAAAATAAAAAAAATATTAAACTAAAACAGGAAAAAGATGTTTTAGATACATGGTTTTCTTCAGCGCTATGGCCTTTTGCAACTTTAGGCTGGCCATTAAAAACAAAAGAATTTAAAAAATTTTACCCAACATCTGTTCTTGTAACAGGGTTTGATATTATTTTTTTTTTGGGTAGCAAGAATGTTAATGATGGGTAATTTTTTTAATAAAAAAACTCCATTTAGTAAAGTTTACGTTCACGCTTTAGTAAGAGATGAAAAAGGACAAAAAATGTCTAAGTCAAAAGGCAATGTAATTGATCCTCTAGAACTCATCTCAGAGTATGGTGCTGACAGTTTGAGATTTACATTAATTTCGATGGCGTCTCCGGGAAGAGACGTAAAGCTTTCAAAAGATAGGGTAACAGGAAATAGAAATTTTATAACAAAAATATGGAGTGCAAATAATTTTTTAAAGCTTAATAAATGTAAATTAGAAAAAAAAATAAATATAAATTCTATTAAACTTCCAATAAACCATTGGATATATAATGAGCTAATTAAAACTCAAAATTTAGTTTCAAAAAATCTCGAAGCTTTTAGGTTTGATGAAGCTGCAAAGCATGTATATCAATTCGTTTGGCATTCTTATTGTGATTGGTATTTAGAATTTTTAAAACCTATATTTAACTCAAAAAATAAAACAGATCTTAAAGAAGCTAGATCATTTTCATCATTAATGATGGCTAATATACTTAAATTACTTCATCCATTTATACCCTTTTTTACCGAGTCAGTTTGGTCTAAAAATGAATTTCGAAAAGTGTTTAAAACAAATTTGATTTTATCAGAATGGCCTGACTACAAGCCTATTTTGAAATTCAACAAAAATCATAGTAATATTAATGATTTAATCGAGTTTATTTCAAGTATCAGATCAACAAAAGCCGAACTAAAAATTGCGCCTAAACTATACTGTAGCATATATTTTTTAGAAAAATCTTCAAAACTAAAATCCATAATTAAAAATAATTTAATTTTAGCTAAACAAGTAGGTAGAATAAATGAAATTTTAAAATCAAGAGCAAATAATAAAAACACCATAGAAATTTTATCAATGAATGAAAAAATTGCCTTAAAATTTGATGAAAATATAGATCTTGTCTCACAAAAACAAAAAATTTTTCAAAAAATTGATAATTTAGACAAACAATTAAAAAGTCTTAAAAATAAATTGAATAATCAGGCGTACTTAAAAAACGCACCAAAGGAAGTAGTTCAAAATGATAAAAAATTAGTAAAAGAATTAACTATTGAACATAATAAATTAAGAAGTATTGTATCTAGTATTGATTAAATGACCAAATACGACAAAAAAAAATTACCTAGTAGACACACATCTTTAGGTCCAGATAGAGCCCCGCATAGATCTTTTTACTATGCAATGGGGGAAACTGAACAAGATGTTGCAAAACCTTTTGTAGGAGTTGTTTCAACTTGGAATGAAGCTGCTCCTTGTAACACAGCGCTTATGAGACAAGCTCAATCAGTAAAAAAAGGAGTTAAAGAATTCGGTGGCACACCAAGAGAATTTTGCACTATTACTGTCACAGATGGAATAGCTATGGGCCATGAAGGAATGAAATCTTCTTTGATTTCTAGAGAAATAATTGCAGACTCAGCAGAATTAACAGTTAGAGGACATTGTTACGATGCTTTAGTTGGAATTGCGGGATGTGATAAGTCCTTACCGGGCTTAATGATGTCGATGTTAAGACTTAATGTACCAAGTGTGTTTATATACGGAGGTTCAATCTTACCTGGTAAATTTAAAGGTAAAGACGTTACTGTTGTAGACGTATTTGAAGCAGTAGGCAAACACTCCTCTGGATCTATGACATCTGAGGAACTAAGAGAGTTAGAATTAGTAGCTTGCCCTAGTGCTGGAGCGTGTGGCGGTCAATTTACAGCTAACACAATGGCATGTGTATCTGAAGCAATTGGTCTTGCTTTACCATACTCTGCAGGAACGCCTGCACCTTATGAGGAAAGGGATAAATATGCTTTTGAAAGTGGAAAAACTGTAATGAATTTATTAGAGAAAAATATTAAGCCTAGAGATATAGTGAATAAAAAAGCTTTGGAAAACGCTGCAACAATAGTTGCTGCTACCGGTGGCTCTACAAATGCTGCGTTACATCTTCCCGCTCTTGCAAATGAAATCGGAATAAGATTTGACCTAATGGATGTTGCAAAAATTTTTAAAAAAACTCCATATCTCGCAGATTTAAAACCTGGAGGAAGATACGTTGCTAAAGATATGTGGGAGGCTGGCGGTGTACCAATGTTGTTAAAAACCTTATATGATGGTGGCTACATTCATGGAAATTGTATGACAGTAACTGGTAAAACGATGAAAGAAAATTTAAAAAATATTAAATTTGACACAAATCAAAAAGTTTTAAGAGAATACAATAATCCTCTTTCTCTGGATGGCGGTGTTGTAGGCTTGAAAGGAAATTTAGCACCTGAGGGAGCTATAGTAAAAATTGCTGGACTAAAAAAATTGCAATTTACAGGCAAGGCTAGATGTTTTAATAATGAAGAAGATGCAATGAAAGCCGTTCAAACAAAAAAATATAAAGACGGAGATGTAATCATAATAAGATACGAAGGACCAAGAGGTGGACCAGGAATGAGAGAGATGCTGTCTACAACTGGAGCTATTTACGGTCAAGGTAAAGGAGAAAAAGTTGCGTTAATAACCGATGGAAGATTCTCAGGAGCTACTAGAGGTTTTTGTGTAGGTCATGTTGGACCCGAGGCTGCTTTAGGAGGCCCTATAGCATTATTAAAAAATGGTGACACGATAGACATAGATGCTAAAAAAGGGACAATAAACGTCAGACTTACTAGCGATCAATTAAAATCTAGAAGAAAAAAATGGAAAGAGAAAAAACCTAGTTTCGGATCAGGGACTTTATGGAAGTATGCACAAACAGTAGGTCCAGCTTACTTAGGAGCTCCGACACACCCAGGCAAAAAAAAAGAAATAAAAGAGTACTCAAAAATTTAATGAAAATTCGACCAGTCATTCTTTGTGGCGGATCCGGTACAAGGCTTTGGCCTAATGAAAAAAATCATCAAGCAAAACAGTTTATTGATTTTGGTAATTGGACATTATTTGAAAAAACACTAGAAAGAATAAAAAATCCAATATTTGATAGCCCAATTATAAGTACTAATAAAAGATATTTAAGAGAAATTAAAAAAATTTTAAAAAAAAAAAAGATAAAAAAATTTAAAATTATTTTAGAGCCTGTAAAAAAAAATACTGCACCAGCTATTTTAAGCGCTGTACTTATAAAGGATGTTCCCACAACACAACCTTTAGTTTTTTTATCATCGGACCATTTAATTGAAAAAAATGATAAATTTAATCATTCCCTAAAAACACATAAAAAGTTTTTAAATGAGACTAATATTTTTATTTTTGGTATTAAACCCTCAACCCCCTCTAGTGAATTCGGATATTTTTTGACAAAAAAGGGAACAAAAAAATTAAATATCGTATCAAAATTTATAGAAAAACCAAATATTTCCCAAGCTGAAAAAATTATTAAGCAAAAGGCTTATTGGAATTCAGGAATGTTTTTTTTAAGGAAAGATTCAATTGTCAACAATTTTAAAAAGTATCAAAATTCTATTTATAAAAATTGTCTTCAAGCTGTTTCTAAATCTCAATGTAGAAACAATGTTTACATTTTAAATAAAAAATCGTTTCAAAAAAGCAAGGCAATATCTTTTGATTATGCAATATTAGAAAAAACAAAAAATATAAATGCTATAAAACTCAATATACCCTGGTCAGATCTTGGCAGCTGGAGGGAGATATGTAAAGTTTATGACAAGTTGAAGAACAAATACATTAAACAAAAAAATATTTTTTATCGTCCTTGGGGTAGATATACTAATTTGTTTAATGGGAAAAATTTTTTAATTAAAGAATTATCTATTAAGTCAAAAGGAGTCTTAAGTCTTCAAAAGCATTTCCATCGAGCCGAGCATTGGTTTGTTACTCAAGGAGCTCCAAAAATAACGCTTAATAATAAAAAGAAAATATTACACCCCGGTGAAAATATATTTATACCTCTAGGCGCAAAACATAGAATTGAAAATCCAGGAAAAAAACCAGTAAAAATTATCGAGGCCCAGGTTGGTTCAATATTAAAAGAGTCAGATATAATTCGATATCAAGATATTTATGGAAGAATTAATTAAATATTAATTCTATTGGAGTGTGATCCGAGGGTTTAGTTTTAGATCTGGGTTTTTTATTTATATTTATTGAAGATGCATTATTAATAAGATTATTAGATAATAAAAAATGATCTATTCTCATCCCATTATTTTTTTCCCACGAACCAGCAAAATAGTCCCAAAAAGTATATTCTTGTTTTTTTTTATTAAATAATCGATATATATCTTTAAATCCTAAATTAACAAGTTCTCTATATTTCTTTCTTATTTCCAATCTACCTAATGCATCATTTTCATATCGACTAAAGTCATGCACATCTATTTCCTCTGGAATGATATTAAAATCACCTGCTATTAATAAGTTTGGATTTTTAAGAAGTTTTTTTTTTATATTGATTATAAATTTTTTTAACCAATTTTTTTTATATTCATACTTTTCGGTATCAACTGGATTTCCATTAGGAACGTAAATATTTATTAGTTCAATCTTCTTCCCATTTATTTCCAGTTCACCTGTAATTATCCTGGATTGTTTTAAATGATCTTTAATAAATTCAGTATTTATATTGTTTAATTCATGTTTGGTTACTATAGCTACTCCATTATAACTCTTTTGACCAAAAATATGAGATTTGTATCCTAGTAGATCAAAGTCATTAGTAGGAAAATTTTCATTTTGGGTTTTAATCTCTTGCAGCAACAAAATATCTGGATGAGACTCTCTTATGTAATTTTTAATGTTTTCAAGCCTTGCTCTTACTGAATTAACGTTCCAGGAAATAATTTTCATTAAACAGAGAATGATAATCCACATCCACAAGAAGCAGTAGCTTTAGGATTATTAATAACAAAAGACTCTCCAATCATTTCACTTTTAAAGTCTATAATTGAACCTGATATAATATCTAATGAAAACTTATCAATTATGGTTTTATCAAAAATGACATCATCCTTATTTGATTTTACATCAAAACCAAAACTGTATTTGAATCCTGAGCATCCACCACCTTGTACAGTGATTCTAAAATATCTTTTATCTTTGCCAACAGCAATTTTGTTTATTTGATTTAATGCTTGTTCTGTAAAACTTAATTTTTTTTCCATAATGACTATATATCTAGTATATAATCTAACTTGTTATCATGCAAAAAAAAATCAAATAACAGATTGTCCAACTTAGCCGTTCCCCATCAATCAAAGGGTAGATTTTACAAGGAAAAAAAAACTGATTTGAGGAATGATTTTCAAAGAGACAGGGATAGAATTATTCACTCTACGGCATTTAGGAGACTTAAACACAAAACACAGGTATTTGTTAATACAGCAGGAGATCACTTTAGAACAAGAATAACCCACTCTCTTGAAGTGTCCCAAATAGCCAGAACATTATCTAAATATTTTAATCTTAACGAAGATTTGTCTGAAACTTTAAGTTTAGCTCATGATTTAGGTCATACGCCTTTTGGTCATGCTGGCGAGGAAGCGCTAAATACTTGTATGAAAAAATACGGAGGTTTTGATCACAACATACAAACTTTACGAATTATTACGATTTTGGAAAATAGGTATTATAATTTTAAAGGTCTAAATCTTTCTATCGAAACACTCGACGGTCTAATCAAGCATAATGGTCCTGTAAAAAATAAAACAAAGATAAATAAAATTCTGGGAAAAAACTTTTTTAAAAAAAAAATTGATTTTTCTTTAAATACGTCTCTAGAAGCTCAGATAGCTTCCATTTCTGATGACATAGCATACAACAGTCATGATCTTGAAGATGGCTTGAAATCAAATTTGTTCAAATTAGACCACTTAAAAAATATACCTATACTTGATAAAATTATAATTAATCACAAAAAAAAATTAAAGAATCATTCTATCGATGTTGTTACCAGACAAATAATTAGAGAAATTATTAATGAAATGGTAAAAGATGTAATTCAAACCACTAAAAAAAATATTAGTTTTTATAAAATAAAAAAATTGAATGATATTTTCAAAATGAAAAGCCAATTAGTATCTTTTTCACATAGTATGAAAAACTTTGATGAACAAATAAAATTATTCTTAAGACAAAAAATGTATTTTCACAGAAAAGTTTCTTCAAAAACAAATTACGGTAGAAAAGTTATTACACAATTGTTTTCAAAAATAAAAAGAAATCCAAAGCAATATATAAACATTAAAAAATACGATAACTTGAATATAGAACGCATAATTTGTGATTATATTGCTGGCATGACTGATAGATATGCAATAAATCTATATAATCAAATAAAATGAATATTTTTGAATACCATATGGCTGAAATCAGAGATCTTATTTTATTAGAAAAAGATACTTTGAAATTAGATCAAATTAATAATTTTAAAGGAATTAATTTAGAGGTGCCACCTGAGCATTTTGATTTTGATTTATCATGTAATATTGCCATGGTTCTTGGTAAAAAGAACAATATAAATCCAAAATCATTAGCTTTTAAATTAAAAGACATTTTCCTAGATAAAATAAATAATTTTTCTGAAATTGAAATAGCTGGTCCAGGTTTTTTAAATATAAAACTCTCTCAATTAGCTTTACTAAAAAATATAAACTCTATACTAAAAAATAGTGAGATTTATGGTTCTATTAAAAACAATAAAACATATAATATTGAGTTTGTGTCAGCTAATCCAACTGGTCCGATGCATGTAGGCCATTGTAGAGGAGCTATTTATGGTGATGTCTTGGCCAATTTTTTAAAATTTAATGGAAATAAAGTTACAAAGGAATATTATATAAATGATTACGGGAACCAAATCAAAAATTTTGTTGAGTCAGTTTTTCTAAGAATAAGAGAAATAAAAGACAAAAACAAATTTCCTAATAAAGAAAATTTATATCCCGGTCTTTACATAAAAGACATAGCTAAAAAGATATTGAAGGAAAATTAAAGCCAGAAATTTAATGATTTTAAAAAAGATTTTGAATTTTTAAAAAAAGAATCTTTAAAAGCGTCAATGGAATTAATTAAAAATGATTTAAAACTTCTTGGAATATCTCATGATAATTTTTTTTCAGAAACAGATCTTGTTGATAACGATTTAGTAAATAAAGCTGTTGAACAACTTAAGAAAAAAAATTTGTTGAGGAGGGTTTTCTACAACCACCCAAAGGTGAAGAAAACGAAAATTGGAAGAAAATAAAAAGATTGATTTTTAAGTCAACTTTGTTTGATGACGATACTGATAGAGCGCTTCAAAAAAATGACGGATCGTGGACTTATTTTGCGAATGATGTTGCTTATCATATGGATAAAGTAAATAGAAATTACGATAATTTAGTAAATATTCTTGGCGCTGATCATACTGGTTACATTAAAAGAATAACGGCAGCTGTAGCAGCTTTGTCTAATAATAAAGTAAAACTTAATTGTAAGGTTTGTCAGCTAGTTAAACTTTTTAAAAAAGGTGAACCTTATAAAATGTCAAAAAGATCTGGAGAATTTATCTCAGCTCAAGATCTTCTCAAAGAAGTCGAAAAAGATCAAATTAGATTTATGATGCTTTATAGAAGTAATGATGTTCAGCTAGATTTTGATTTTGATAAAGTTAAAGAAAAAACTAAAGATAATCCAGTTTTTTATGTTCAATATGCGTATGCTAGAATTAACTCTCTCTTACGTACATTGAATATAGGTTTTTTAAATAAAGTCAATTTAGACAAAGATAATTTTAATTTCAATAAAATAGAAGAAAAAATTATTCGAAAAGTTTTTGAATGGCCGAAAATTATTGAGTCCACATCAAGGCAATTTGATTTACATAAAATACCTTTTTATCTATATGAACTTTCAACTTTGTTTCATGCTTATTGGAGCAAAGGGAACGAGGACAAAAATTACAAATTTATAGAAAATAACAAAATTAAAAGACAAGAAATATTATCAATAATTAATCTTGTTGCTATAGTAATTAAAAATGGAATGCGAATTCTTGGTGTATCATTGCCAAACAAGATGTGATGACAAAAGTAATTAATGTTTTTTTATTTTTATTAGTTTTGATTTTTTTTTCTGTTACTTTTAGTTTTTATTCTTCAAATAAAAATATTGAAGCAAAAAATTTTAATAGAAACAATATTGATAAGATTATAAGCGAGAAAATTTCTGATTTACCAATTTTACAAAATGACACTAATAATGTAGTTGAATTTAATGATGGATTTTCTAATAAAAATAAAAATGACAAACCAAGAAGCTTTTGGAATCTGCTTAAATCTAAATGAAAAAAAAAAGCTATAATCGTTAGTATTAAAGGCTCTAAATTAAGTGCTAAAGAAAAGTTGCTTCTGTCAAAAGAAAAGCCTTGGGGATTAATTTTATTTAAAAGAAATATAGTATCATTTAATCAGTTAAAAAAACTTATAAAATTGATTAAAAAAATAACAAAAGATAAGAAATTTCCAATTTTAATCGATGAAGAAGGTTCGGATGTATCAAGATTATCAAATATATATAAAAATAATTTTAATGCCAATTATTTTGGAAATTTGTACAAAAAACACCCTAGAATTGCACTTATTTTATATAATAATTATTTAGAAAAATTGTGTAAAAATTTAAATAAAATTGGAGTAAATATTAATACAATTCCGGTGCTAGATGTATTAAGAAAAAACACCAATAAGATCATAGGAAATAGGAGTTTTTCAGAAAAAAAGAAAATAGTAAAAGTGCTTGGTGAAATAACAATTAAAAAATGTCATGAAAAAAAAATTATTACTGTAATCAAGCACATACCTGGACATGGATGCTCAACTGTTGACAGTCACTTAAATATGCCAATTGTAAACTTAAAAGAAAAAAAATTAAATCTAATAGATTTTTATCCTTTTAAATCATCATCATCAAAATTAGCTATGACAGCACATGTACTTTATGCAAAAATTGACTCGAAAAATGTTTCTACTTTTTCTAGTAAAATAATTAAAAAAATAATAAGAAAAAAAATAGGTTTTAAAGGTATTTTGATGTCTGATGATATCTCCATGAAAGCTCTAAAGTATGATTTAGTTACCAATGCAAAAAAATCATTAGAAGCAGGGTGTAATTTGGTTTTATATTGTGCAGGCAATATTCAAGACAACTTCAAATTGATAAAATCTATTCCTTACATTGACAAATTTACTGCAAAAAAAACATCAGAAATTTATAAAATTTTAAGGTAAAATTATTTATGGAATCAAATAATATTAATCAAATATCAGTAAATATTCCAAATTATAATGGTCCTCTTGAAATTTTACTAGATTTAGCTAAATCACAAAAAGTTGATTTGGCAGAAATATCTATAACAAAACTAGCTGATCAATTTTTAGAATTTATAAAAAATAATAAAAATTTTAATTTAGAGTCCGCATCAGAATACTTATTAATGGCTACATGGCTAGCTTATTTAAAATCTAAATTGCTCCTACCTGAGCAAGAGGATGATGATTTTAAAGCCATAGAAGTTGCAGAAAAATTAAAACTACAATTAAAAAAACTTGAGCTCATAAGAATTTTGTCCGATCAAATGCTACAAAAAAAAAGATTAGGAGTGCATATTTTTACGAGAGGTATGAAAGGAGGGATTAGATCAATAAATACACCGGTTTATGATGTGTCTCTGTATGAACTACTTAAAAGTTATGCTGGTATTCAAATGCAAAAAACATTCCAAAATATTAATATTCCAAAATTACCGGTATTCTCAACTGAGGAAGCCATCAAGCAGATAAAGAACAATTTAGAAAAAATTAATGATTGGAAAAATATCATCGAGCTAATTCCTGATTTTTATTTAAAAAATAAAATGAAACGAACAGGTATAGCTGGAATTTTTTCTGCCAGTCTTGAATTAACCAAAGAAGGAATTGTGGAAGTGTCACAAAAAAAAATTTTTGATAAACTAATGATAAAGAAATCTAATAATGCCAAGTAAAAAGAAAAATAATGTTATAAGTTTTCCACCGGCTCCAAGTAAATTAGAAAGGCAAATTGAAGCTATTTTATTTTCAGCTTCAGAACCTTTAGATATAGAAACTATAGAAAAAAGAGTTCAAACGAATGTAAATGTGAAAAAGATTTTAGAAAACATAAAAAAAATCTACGCAAATCGAGGTATAAATCTTATTTGCATAAAAGATAAATGGTCTTTTAGGACAGCAGAGGATTTATCAAAAATGATGTCCCTTCAAAAATCAACACAAAAAAAATTATCTAAAGCTACAATCGAAACATTAGCTATAATAGTTTATCATCAACCAGTAACCAGATCAGAAATTGAAGAAATAAGAGGTGTAAGTTTTGCATCTAATACTCTTGAAATTCTACTTGAACTCAATTGGGTTAGGCCAGCAGGAAGAAAGGATGTGCCGGGTAAACCAATACAATATATGACAACTGAAAATTTCTTAAATCACTTCAATATCCAGAAATTGTCAGATTTACCAACTATTGATGAATTAGGATCTGCTGGATTAATTGACACCGCCACCATTGACAAATCAATATTTGGAACAGGAAAATTTTTTAAAGAACAGTCTATCAATGAAAAACAAAATAATATCTACGAAGATATAGATGAAGCTATTAAAAAAGCTCCTGAGGAAGATAAATAAACGTATTTATTTAATTTAAATTATCGTATATAAAACATCTATGGGAAATATTGGTTGGACAGGTATAATCATAATCGCAATATTGATAGTTATTCTATTCGGTAAAGGAAAAATTTCCAGCATTATGGGTGATTTAGCTAAGGGAATAAAAAGCTTCAAAAAAGGTATGTCAGATGACAATACTTCAGGAAACGATAATTCCGACAATAATTCAGATAATTCAAATTCTGAAAACAAGTAACCTTATATGCCTCAAATTGGTTGGCTAGAGATTTTAGCGATAGTTATAATCGCAATATTGGTTCTTGGACCTAAAGAATTTCCTATTGCTTTAAAAAAAATTGGTTCTTATTTTGGTAAATTAAAAAATACTCTAAGTAATTTTCAAAGAGAGGTTAATTCAGTAACAGAAAATATTAATATTGAAAAAGATATAAATAATAAAAAAGAATTTAAAAAAGAAATAGACAATAAAGATAATGAGTGAAAATAATTCTTTTACAAGTCATTTTATTGAATTGCGTGCAAGACTTATAAAATCAATCATATTCATTTTAGTCATATTTATTGTATCTTACACATTTGCTGAACATATTTATTCATTCCTTGTGAGTCCGTATGCAGATGCAGTGAAAGATGATCAAATTTCAAGACGTTTAATTTTTACTGCTTTACATGAAACTTTTATTACATATCTTAAAGTTGCTTTTTTTGCGGCGATTTTTATAGGAAGTCCTTTTTTTTTAATTCAAATTTATAAATTCATAGCACCAGGTTTGTATAAAAACGAAAAAAAAGCGTTATTACCCTATCTAATTTGTACACCAATACTTTTTTTTATTGGAGGCATGCTTGTCTATTACTTGGTGATGCCATTAGCGATAAAATTTTTCTTGTCTTTTGAAACTATGGGCACAAGCACAAGTTTACCAATTCAATTAGAGGCAAAAGTAAATGAATATCTATCTTTAATAATGAGGTTAATCTTTGCTTTTGGAATTAGTTTTCAACTGCCAATTTTGCTGAACTTACTGGCTAGAATTGGGGTTATTAATTCTGAATATTTAAAAAAAACTAGAAGATACGTAATTGTAATTATTTTTACAATAGCAGCTGTTTTAACACCACCAGATCCAATTACTCAGGTAGGTCTAGCAATACCTTTACTATTACTCTATGAATTATCTATAATAACAGTTCGATTCACTGAAAAAAAAAATAAAAAA
>MDTG01373872.1_pt1 | contig 14784 bp, 12 predicted proteins | sample 811421 | NCBI WGS metagenome assembly MDTG01 (sample SAMN05326645, study PRJNA326480) | marine metagenome | isolation source: seawater | place: Pacific Ocean: South East | collected 2011
AACAAAAAAACGACGTAAAAAGACGCGTAAAAAGACGCGTAAAAAGAAACGCAAAAAGCGTAAGAAAACGCGTAAAAAAAAGCGTAAGAAAACGCGTAAGAAACGACGTAAACGGCGCAAGAAAACTCGTAAAAGAAAATAAATATTTTTTAAATATAGAAAATATTTATTTAATATCGTATTTATAATGTTTAGAATATATATATATATATATTATGAGTGATAATGAAGATTATGCAATACGCGTTATGATCCCAAATACAGGAGGTGTTTGGGAAGGCACACAGAATGAATTTAAAAATCAATACCATGCATCTAATCCTAACGATATTACAGGTTTTAATCCATTCAATAACATTGTTAATAAATCATTCCCAGGGCAGTACTTGAATGGTTATCATTGGAAACGTTTTGATAAAGATAAAAGGGGAAAAAAACTAAAAAAATTTACTGTGAGGAGAAGAAGAGGAAGTGAAGAAAAAAATAGAAAGGTAAAATTATATGAATGGCGACTAGTTAAGGATGGTAATAATGATAGTGATATAGATTCTAGTGATAGTGATCGTAGTTCAGATGATGAAGCACTGTTGGCAGAAGAATTAAACACCCATTTTGTACAAGATGATGATGATGATTATGAAGAGTATTTGAAACACCGAGATGATATGCTACGTGTTGTTGGTTCAAAACTGGGTATGGATAAAAAGAAAGAACCTCAAATGAAAGGAACTTTTAGTAATGATGGTTCTGGTTTCCTTCCACACGAGAATACATCAAGTTCAACAACTACAATTGGATTTGGTAATGACGGTAGTTCTTCCTCATTTCCTCGACAAAAGACAAATGTATTGAGTATAAAAAAGAAAAGAAAAAAAAATACAACATCTAGTGGTTCAATATCAAGCGCTTCTAAACAACAAGATTATAAAAAAAAATATGAAAGATATGAAAGATTTTGGGTCAGGTGTATAAAACAAAAAAATATAGCAGATGCAAAATTAGAGGCGTTGCGCGAATGGGTTCGCGATATGGACATTGGTAATGCTTCTCACGGTCCACCTGAATATGAGATATGGGGTCCTAAAGATTGGGAATTACAAGGTGGGAGAAAATCACGCAAAAAAACGCGTAAAAAAAAGCGTAAGAAAACACGCAAGAAAAAAAGAAAAAAAACGCGTAAAAAAAGATGAATGTATAAATAGATTATTTTTTTGGTAAAAAAAAAATATATTAGCATATAACATAATGGATAATTCAAAAGAATTACGAAACGTGATTAGCATGCTTGAAAGAATAGTATCTAATTTAGCACAAACGGAGGGAAAAAGAGGCGACGAAAAATCACCAATGAGAATTGTATATACCAGACCGGGGGATGGTAAAAGATTCGTTTTAAATTTTCATCAAAAACAAGGTAAATATGTCGGTATGAATGGAGGAGAAAAAATTATGTTAAGAGTTGGTTTAAATTTCAAGCCAAAATACGAAATGAAAACCGTGAATGGAAAACAAGTTGTACGACGAAAACCTGATAATTTCGAAGGGAAAATGGTAGAAAAAAAGGATACAGATGGTAAAACTGTGTTGGATGATGAACAAGCATTTCAAGCAACGGGTCTTTTATTGCATTTAGAGGGAGATCACAGAATCCGACAAGATATTAATGCACCAAAAGGTTTACATGCAGACCCAACAAAAGCAATTCAAGTGCGTATTGGTGGCTCATATAATAATGGGACTTTAAGAGGGGATCCAGCTATTACCGGAGATAAGATGCTGGGAGGAAATATAAATGGAAATTTACCAAGCACACATTTGTCTGGAGCAGCGGTAGATGGTCCTGAAGGTCTTTATCAGGCTCTTGAAAGATTAGGTGTGGTAGAAGACAAAGTATTTAAAGAAGCAAAATTAGCATATGACAAATTAACAAAAGAGAAAGAACAACATGAGTATGATGGCAAATCAGTGCCTGAAAATGTTGAAAAACAAATAGGTGTCGAAAAGATGAAGATGATGGGTCAAGCACAAAAGTATGTATTTTCACCAGCTAATAACAGCCGTGTGTCAAATTGGAATATATTGCCTGATGGTTTTTTAACTTATGGAAAAAATGGAAAAGGTGAAACTGTAAAAGAATATGACTTTAGTTATTTGCCTATGTTATTTGGCGAGGGGGCTGCGAATAAAGCTAGTCCAACAATGCAATCATTAATTATGGCAGCTTCAAAGTATTCCCATAAAGTTGTAAACCGAGCAGGTGCCACAAGGAAAATATCAGATTTGGGAGGAGAAGTTGCTGTTGCTACAAAAGGCTGGAAATGTATACTTCAAGAAGTTGTTCCGGATGAGTTGAGCTTGAGGGAAGATGCATATATGGGAATGCTTTCCATGGAAGATAGTAAAGGTGCAATTGAACTGGGAATGGAAAAAGTTGTGGATAATAAATCATCGAGAATAACTTATTATAAAAATGATGAAGCACACGTTTTATATTATGATAAAGAAACTAGACTTTACCAAGATGGTAAGACTACGGTATCAATTGATTTAACAAGTCAAGGAGAGTTTACTTTTAATGGGGAGGCAAGGAAATTTAAAGCGGCAATAGACAATAGATGGTTAATGGATAGTAGAAATTTAAGAGAAGAATATGAAAACCAATTTAGAGATGGCAACAAACCTTTTAATGAATATGAAATTAATCATCAGGGTTTCTTGAATGCAGCAGATAGTTTAGACAAATTATTCGATAAACACTTAAGGGCAGGGGTACCCGATAGTAAATTAAGAATGAATACTGATGATGGATCTTGTTCTGATCATTTGGTAGGAACTACTATTTTATTAGATAATGGCGATATTATATCTATTGAGGCCGGTGTCGAAGCAGCTGACGAAAAAAAAATGATGATGAGAAGAAGAGTATCATCAAAACCACAAAACAGCACTCGTGCCAATCTTCGTTCTATGTTTAGACGTATGTCATTGTAAATAATAAATAATATTAATAATCCATAAACGACAATTTGAAAAATAAATAATTATTAAATTAATAAATATTTATTTAAACACATTCTTTTTCTTCACCATCACAATCCACACATTTTTCACTATCGCTATCCACATCATCCAAACTAGTGCATACATTTTTGTCTTCGACCAAAACAGTTTTTCTAATGTGTTGACGCAATCGTTTATCAACTTCCGCTTCAATAATTCCATTTACAGTCATAATAGTTAAAAAAGCTACCGCTGCTTGTGGGAAGAAATCTAAATAAATGGATAAACCAGCACCAAACAATAATTTTGCGTGGTGTGGTGCATCCACGATGTCATCGTATACATGTTTCAAATCCAATTCGACACTTCGTTTAAATTCGTGCATAGCATAACCTATTTCTTCTCCATATTCTTCAAGTTTTTCACAATAATTTTGTTTTTTTGATTCAACTGGTTCATCTTCGAAATCTGAGTTTTCTTCTTCTGTACTAGTTTCTTTTTGTTCCTCGTCTTCAGTATCTTGTTGACATTCTTCACTTTCTTCGCGTTCTCGTTTCAATTGTTGTTGTCGCTCTCCAGCCGCAATATGATGTAAAACATTTGGGTCGGTTACTTGCGATTTAACATTTTCTGGTGTTAAATCTAATTTTTTTTCTGGGGTTGGTTTCCCCCAAGGCCATGCCCAACCACTACTTGGCGATGCATGTAATTTAACATTATTTTGATTATTTTTTTGTGGGATATCAATTGGTTCTGTAGATAATTTTTTATCTTCCATTATGTATTAATAATAGATAAATTTTTTAATATGTTTTTTTAATGCATTTAAATACTTAGTAATTTAAATACTTATATGAAGATAAAAGTTGATAATAGAGAACGTAGTTTGATTAAACTCTTAAATGCATTAAAAACACAATACAAATTTAATCATATTGATATACAAATAGAAAAATTAGATATCGGTGATATAATAATTGAAAAAAACGAAAAGGAATTATTAATAGTGGAGAGAAAATCACTAAATGATCTTGCTAGTTCTATTAAAGATGGTCGTTATGATGAACAATCATTTCGATTATCTAATTATAAAATTCCCAATCACAACATTGTATATTTATTAGAAGGAAATATGTTTACGTGGGAAGACAAAAGACGAAAAATGCAGTCAAAAACTTTATATACCGCAATGTTTAGTTTAAATTATTTTAAAGGTTTTAGTGTAATAAAAACAAATGATATCATGGAAACAGCAGAATATATATTAAGATTTACCGATAAATTATCACGTGAAAAATCTAAACAAGCTTATTACTTACAAAATACAGAAAATACAGGACAAAACAAAAAATATTGTGAGGTGGTAAGTAAAGTAAAGAAAAATAATCTTACACCAGAAAATATTGGAGAGATTATCCTTAGTCAAATACCGGGTGTTAATGCTACAACCTCTATGGCTGTTTTAAAAAAATATGGCTCGCTGTATAATTTATTAAAGGAATTGGATAAAGATCAATGTTGTTTGGATAAATTAAAATACGAAACAAAAAGTGGGGAAATGAGAAGGATATCTAAAACAAGTGTTCGAAATATTGTTCAATATCTGTTATATCAAAAGAGTAATGTAATTAAAATAGCAACATAACTTTCTCTGTGTAATGTATATATGAAAAGCGAATTATTATTACAATATTTAGGATATTTAGCTATTGCATTATTTTGTGGATATTTTGTATACATTGTATTAAAGGTTCAATCTGATTATATGTTAGATTCGGTAGAAGGTGAAAATATAGAGTCATTTATAGGAGGTTCCGTAATTGAAGGCATGAAAGTTACAGAGAATGAAAAAAAAAGTTATGAAACGGGAACACAAAACATTGATATTTTTTTAGATACATGGGAAAAAGACAGGAAAAATCCAGAAAAGGAATATTTTGAAAGCATTCCTGATGATACTAAAGAATCGATATTAGAACTGTATGATGAAATTACAGAATATCAAGCTGTAAATTTAATAAATCAAACAGCAAAAAAAATAAAAAATATAAAGAATGCAAAAAATGTTAACGAATATATCATGACATATGATAACACTTTTATGAAAAAATTAAATAAAAACGAAGATTTAAGAAATAAGGTTTTAGAATTATTAGGACGCAAACGATAAATATATTTTAGACATAAATATATTTATTTAATTATTACCACGATTATTGTTTCTTTGATGTGGTTTTTGACTATAAAACTGACTTTCTGTGAATGGGTTTAATGTTGACTCACGTGTTCTACCGTCGTATCTACCGGATTTTACTGCATTATCGGTCATACTATGTCCACCCCAATTTTTTGCCATAGGGTTAGCGCTTTGTGTGCCACCATCAACAATATTATCCATAGGTGTTTTTACACCTACATTTTGTTCATTTGGGTCCATACCCGTTAGCATATTTTGATTGTACACAGATTGGTCTGCTCTGGCATCAGGAATGTAAACTGGGTCAGGATTTATTAATTTAGGTGGCCCTACACTACGCAAACCAATAGCAGGGTCTATCGGATCATCTAAAACTCTCAATCCTTTACCACCTTGCGCGGTTTCTGTTTCTTGTAAATATAAAATAGGACAAGTTTGTTTATTGTTTGCTTTTTGAAAATCGACAAATTCAGCATATTCTTCTAAATTATCAAATTTAACTGGATTTACACCGGGAACTTCTGGTTTATTAGAATATACTAAATGTAATTCTTTGCCTTTACGTATTAGCATATTAGGACAACTACTTCGTAAACTCATGCCTTCTATTACATCACCGTGTCTATAATTTAAACAAAATATTAATCCTAATATAAATAAAAATATTAAACCAATTTCTGTTTTAGTCATGTTCATTATTCGTGTTGATATTTTCATGTATATATATATATTTGTAAAATTAATTTTCTCTCCATAATTTATATAAATGAGTTCTAAAGTAAAAGAATTAAATAAATCATTAAAAGAAGGAAATGTCGTTATAGCATTTTTTATGACTGGATGTCATTGGTGCGATGAATTAAAACCTGTATGGAATAAATTAAAAAAAAAATATTCACCAGAAAAAATAAAAGATATTACTGTATCTCCCACTAATTTCTCTGTTTTAGATGGTTTGAATTGTGATACCAGCGATACAACAAAAGGATTTCCATGTATATGTTCTTATACAAATGGAAAAAAAAATACTTGTTTTAAAGGGGAAAGAAATGAAGCAACATTAACAAATTTTATGAATAAGTATATAAAAAAAAGTAACGATGCAAAAGGTAGTAAAAAAAGATACAAAACTTCTAAAACTAAGAGAAAGAAACGTCGTCGCACTGGGCGAAAAAAAACAAAAAAAAAGAGGCGCCGTCGAAAAAAAAGTAAAGCAAGAAGTGCTTTTTATAGAAAATTAAATAAAAAAATAAAAAAGAAATATTAATTGGTTAAATATTTTTTTAGATTAGGAATAATTGGCGTTAAACTAAAAATAGGTGCTCCTAAAAAAGCCTGTACAATACTATCTGTTAAAGCCGGTCTATTACCCTCTATAAAATGACCTATGAATTGTAAAGCCCAAGAAAAAAGAAACAATGAAGATGTTTGTTTAAAATTTATTTTTTTATTTACTACCAGCCAATTGCTTAACCAATTTAAAAATGTTAAATAAATTTGCATTACAAATCCAGGATAAAATCCATAACTGTAATAATAAAATGTGTAATATGTTATTAATAGGTTATTAAAACGGAATCCTAAATTTTTAAATTCGAGGCCACATATTTGGCCTGAATATCCAATATAAAAATCTCTAAGTAATAATAATGTGGATAACATTATACTCGGAATACCCAATAAATGAAAAAATTTATTTATTGGATGTGTATGATATGAATTGTAAAACTCAAATGTGTTTGTCGAATTGCATATTTGACTATTCATTTAAATAAATACTTTTCATGTTTCTAAGTATTTTTAAAATTACATTTCGTCGATGCGCTTCTTCAAAATGGTTTCAATCAAACTATTTGGAGAGAATTTGTCCCAACGGGTATAAATAGTATTTATACATTTACATAGCGGACATTCACACGTACTTAATGTAAATTCTCCTTCTTCGGAATCAAATGAAACTGCTTCATCTTCGTCGGACGATTCTGCTTCTTCGTCGAAATTTTCTTTAAATTTTTGTATTTCAGCTTCCATATCGCGTGATTTCAAACACATTGTTTCCATGATAAGTGCTCTTTTGATGTCCTCTGTTGTTAAAACATTTCTATTGCAATGTTTTACGTATAAAGATGCATGTTGTATTGCATTTGCGGCATAAGTTCCAACCAAATATTCTATATTCTCTTGTGTATTATCCGGTTGAACAAGATTATCATGTCCAGATTTCATAAAGGTGTAATCGTTTTTATCTGTCATTTTATATTATTTTATGAATGTTTTTTTATTTCATTTTTCATCTTCAATTTAAATATTTGACTTTTTCTTCTTACGTTTAAATTTTATATTAGGTCTTTTTATATTTTTTTTAACTATGTTTTCATCTATAGAATCTTCATCCGTTTCACTCATATTCTGTTCCATACCTTGAATGGCTTTTTCAGCACAATTTTTAAGCTTATCTACATCCAGAGTAAATAATTCTTTGCATGTACACATGTAATCATCTTTATTTGGATGTGTTTTTAAACGTTTTGTTAATCTATTCTTCTTCATTTGAGGTTGTTTAAACCACATATGGGTTTCTACTTCCCGTGGATTGGGAACATTATCAGATACAATTATTAATTCAATTGGTTTTAATGACTGTTTTTGATAACGGCGACGAATCTCATCTTCGGTACTTTCACTGAATCCACACTTATTTAAATGTTCATATTCCAATTCTTTGGCCATTAAATCTAATTCATGATACGAAACAATATATAGGATGCCTGTTTTTGGCTTTTCTTTCTCGACAACAGATTTTTTCGTGTTCGTCTTCGTTTTCGTTTTCGTGTTTGTCTTCGTCGTCTTCTTTCTATCTCGTTTCCAAGCATCAACAAGTTCTTCTTTAGTATAAGTATTTATACCTTTTACGAATGTTCCATCATCTAATACGTAATCATCCTCATATGTTTTTGGTAATTTACTTGCCTGAAAATTTTTACCATCAATTTTATATTTTGCCATTTCTCTCTGGTCCTTACCAATAAATATATTACAGTGCATTTTTTTTATACACCTCGTCATTAAAGATGAAAGTTTTGTTTTCCATTTTTCTGCTTCTGTCATAGATAAACTTATATCACCAACCCTAACAATACAACGCCACCCGGCTAAGTGCTGTCCACCATTTTGATTGATGTTCTTAGACTTCATAAATTCCGTTTTAATTGTATACCCATTCAAAATAATGTTTTCTGGTGAAACAATTTGAACCCCTGTTTTATTCGCTGTGTTTCGAATTTTTTTATTAATTTTTGGGTCAATAATATACATCTCGTATTCAATCTGATAATCTTTATTAATATCAACAAATTTACCATCTTTTGTTAACTCTTTCTCGTGTATTACAAGATGTTTACCATTATTCATATAAACTTGAATACAATATGGATTTTTGCCGAATTTAATATACCAATTGCGTTCTAAGTTAGTATTTTTGTCAAGATTAATCAACCTTGCCTTCAAACTAATTTTACTTTCCTCCGTATGTAATCCATTATAATAGTGAATTTTCTTAACATAAGCCTTTTTTTCATCTTCATAATGACATTGACCAACGAAGAATTCATAATTTGTCAAACTATATCTATTTTGAAATGTAGGTAGTTCTTCTTCAATAAATGTATCTATACATTTTGAATTTTCTTTAGAGAATTCGGCAAAAATTATAAATTTAAAATCACAACCAATTTTTTCAAATAGCTTTCCCAATTCACATAATTCGCCGTTATGCGTACGTATATAATCGCCATGCCACGTCTCTTCGAGACAATTCTCACAGCGTTGTTTCTTCTTTTTTCTTTTTTTCATGGGACAATATTTATTAAAATGACATTTTTTTTGTGGCTGATACGTCACAAGCTTTTTATCAAAATTAGAATCTGTTAATTCACCAGACTCCATATCAACTTTAAACTTTTTCCATAGTATCTTTTTATGCATAGCTTCTTTTTTTTCTTCGTCAACATTTATAAAATGTACCTCTTCAGACATTATTAAGAAAGACGTCAAACCTTTACCATATTGCGAAACATTTCCTTTATCTCCATGACTTTTATCAATACAGCATAATGTAGAAAGATTGTCGAACTTTGTACGCCCAATCGTTTTATCATAAGTAAATGCATAAGTATTTGTATTTGTATCTTTTTCTTCGTTAATCTTGAATATACCCAATTTTGTATGATCCCCGTGACCCATATTATCACCTAATTCACACATAACATGTCCAATATATTGTTGTTGGAATGTTTTTTTAGAATTAAACAAACAATTGTCTCTGATTGCACCGATTTTGCTTACGTTACTCATGATTAGTCTAATATATAGTGTAATTTATAATAATATATAAATCTATTAAGTTAATTCAATTTAATTGTTGATTTCTACCAAGTGGAAGACTTACTGATATCATTAACACGATAATTTGCAGCTTCATTGACAAAATTAGAAAATTGAATCTCGAAGTCATTTGATATAATTAAATTGATTTAAATCGTGTTAAATATAACTTAATTAAAAATGAACTCGACTTGTAAATTATATGATTTCAAAATATATGATGAAAATGTAGGCGATGAATGGGATGAAAATACCGGTAAAAAAATATGGGGTGATAGAAAACAACTAAAGGTGAGAATGTTTGGTATGAACGAAGCAGGAGAAACATTTTCCATCATAGTTGAAAATTTTAAACCTTACTTTTATTTAAAGGTTCCAGACCATTGGACTATTAGTAATAAAAATAAATTTGTTTCCGATTTAAGAAGTTTAGATGTATTGAAATTTTATAAAGATTCTATAGTTGATTGCAAATTAGTAAAAAAAAGAAAATTATATGGATTTGATACAGGTAAATTGCATAAATTCATTCTTTTGAAATTTAAAAATAATAGTGTTTTGAATAAGGTAAAGGGTTTGTGGTATACAAATGAAGAAGATTATAGAGATAGAAAGCTTAAAAAGGAAGGATTTGATTATAATGGACATAATATACAATTATATGAAGCAGCTTTGCCTCCTTTATTAAGGTTGTTTCATATAACAGAGATTTCACCTAGTGGTTGGATAACCCTAAAAGATTTTGATTTAGTTCGTATGAAAGAAACAAGTTGTACATATGAGTTTAAAACTTGTTATAAAAATTTGGTTCCATTGCCAGAAAAGGAAGATCCAATTCCATTGAAGGTAATGAGTTGGGATATTGAAGCCTCTTCGAGCCATGGTGATTTTCCATTAGCAGTTAAAACATATAAAAAAATGATAGCTGAAATTGTTCAATATTGGACAAATAAAAATAACAAGGATGATATAAAGATGTTAAATATTGGTGATAAAAAAGACTTGTTTAAAAGGTTGGTTTTTACGGCGTTTGAATATGATAATATTGAAAAAATAAGTAAAATTTATATTAAAAATCCAAAATCAAATATGCCCACTAAAGCTGTATTAGATCAAAAATTAAATAGATTATTAAATGATGAAAAATTAACTATAACACATTTAATTTGGCATAAACCAGAGGAAGTGAATATGTATGGGAAATTAACAGAGGATGGTAAAAAATTAAAACGAGAAAAAGGTTTAATGAGTTGGAAATGTCCTAAGGAATGTAAAAAAAAAGGATTTATTGAATGTTTGAGTTATAATTTTGATAAATCAAATAAAATAGATGTTTTATCAGGCATATTCGATATATTAACTGGACCAAATGCAAGATATTGTAAATTTCCAAAAGTAAAAGGTGATACAACAACGTTTATAGGAAGTACATTTCAAAAATTAGGTGAAACAGATCAATATTTAAATCATATGGCAGTAGTTGGTAAATGTTCTGATATTCCAGAAGTTCCAAATAGAAGAATAGATTGTTTTAAAAGTGAAAGAAAATTATTAAAAGGGTGGATAAATTTAATAAGAAAAGAAGACCCAGATGTTATAATTGGTTATAACACTTTTGGTTTTGATTGGCGGTTTTTAATAGACAGAGCAAAAGAATTAAATTGTTATGAAGAATTTTTAAAAATATCAAAATTAAAAAATAAAAAATGTCAAGTAAAAGATACTAATGTCACAGTGGCTAGTGGAACATATGAATTAAAGTATGTAAAAATAGATGGTCGTGTTCAATTAGATTTGTATAATCATTTTAGAAAAAATGCAAATTTAAACAGTTATAAATTAGACAATGTAGCAGCTGTTTATATAGGCGATACAGTCAAGGATTATGAATACGATGAAGCTACAAATACAACAACAATAAAAAGTAAAAATTTATTTGGTTTAAAAAATGGACATTATATATCATTTGAATTGATAGGTCATTCTTCAGATATGTATAATGAAGGCGAAAAATTTAGTATTTTCGATTTATGTAAAGATGGTTTTAAAATAAAAGGGAAATTAACAATAACGCAAAAATATATTAAAATGAGGTGGTGTTTGAATAAGGATGATATTACATTAGAAGAAATGTTTAATGCGAATACACCCGATAAAAGGGCAAAGGTAGCAAAATATTGTTTTCAGGATTGCAATTTGGTTCACAATTTAATGAATAAAAATGATATTTGGACGGAAATGAGTGAATTGGCATCTTTATGTAGCATTCCGATAGATTTTGTAATTATTCGCGGTCAAGGTATTAAATTATTAAGTTATATAGCAAAGGAATGTAGAAAAAATAAAACAGTGATGCCTGTAATGGAAAAAGATGAAAATGATAAAGGTGGTTATGAAGGTGCTGTATGTTTACCTCCAAAATGTGCATTTTATGCCGACAATCCAGTAGCAGTAAATTATTATTCATCGCTATATCCTAGTTGTATGATTAGTGAAAATATATCTCATGATAGTAAGGTTTGGTCGAAGGAATATGATTTAGAAGGAAATCTATTGCCAGAAAAAATTACCGGTGAACGTGATATGAGTGGTAATTTTATATATGATAATTTGGAAGAATATAGTTATGTAGATATAACGTATGATACGTTTGTATACAAAAGATTAAAAGGTCCTAATTCAGCAGAAGAAAAGGTGAAAACTGGATATAAAATTTGCCGATTTGCTCAGTTTCCAGATGGAAAAAAAGCTATTTTACCTGCTGTATTATCAGAATTGTTGCAATCGAGAAAGGCGACTAAAAAATTAATGAAAAAAACATCAGACCCTTTTATGAAAAATGTATATGATAAAAGACAATTATCAAAAAAAGTGGTTGCTAATTCATTATATGGTCAATGTGGTTCAAAAACCAGTTCCTTTTATGAAAAAGATATAGCCGCTTCTACTACAGCAATGGGTAGAAAAATGTTGTTTTATGCAAAAAGAGTAGTTGAAGATTGTTATGGAAATAGAATTGTAGATAGTAAATATGGTAAGGTTAGAACACGTGCTGAATACATATATGGTGACACAGATAGTGTATTCTTTACATTTAATCTTGAAGATTTGAAAGGCAATAAAATTAAGGGTAAAAAGGCGTTGGAAATAACAATTGATTTATCAATGGAAGTAGAAAAAATAGCCAGCGATTTCTTGAAACCGCCTCATTATTTAGAATATGAAAAAACATTTATGCCATTCTTATTGTTATCGAAAAAACGATATGTTGGTATGTTGTATGAACATGACGTTAATTATTGTAAACGCAAAGAAATGGGAATTGTTTTAAAACGCCGTGATAATGCGCCGTGTGTGAAAGATTGCTATGGTGGTATAGTTGATATATTAATGAAAAAGAATGATGTATTGGAAGCAGTAAGATTTTTGAAACAATATTTAAACAATATGGTAAATGAAAAAATTAAATTAAATAAATTAATTATATCAAAATCATTAAAAGCTTTATCTGATTATAAAAATCCTGAACAAATAGCGCATGCTGTATTAGCAGAGAGAATGGGTAAAAGAGACCCGGGAACTAAACCTTCAACGGGTTCTCGTATACCATTTATATATATACAAACAAAAGGTAAAGTAAAATTACAGGGTGATAAGATAGAACATCCTGATTTTGTTGTGAAAAACAACTTGAATCCTGATTATACACATTATATTACAAATCAAATAATGAAACCGGTTCAACAAATATTTGCTTTATTGTTGGATCAATTGCCAGAATTTAAAAATAAATTATCAGGGCATAAACGTATAATAAAATCATTTCATCGAAAATATAAAGATGAACCAAAAAAACTAAGAGAAAAGGTGGATAAAGAATGTAATAAACACGTAAAAAGAATATTATTCAACGATAGTCTTAGAATTGCGAAAAATCGAAGAAATAATCAAAAAACGTTAATGAGTATGTGGACATAGATAATAATTAATTATATGAATTAATATCTATGAATTAATTATATAAAATTTTTTATTATATGATTAATTTTTTGGTGTATATTGCAAAATGTGAAACAAATTATACATAATCTTTGTTTGTGTTGGTTTAAAAGAACGTGTTCTTGTATTTTTTCCCAAATGTGTATTTGCTTCAATCATATATTTAAATTCTGAATCGTGTAAATCATTATATTCTTGTTCAGTTAACGTGGCATTTTCTCTCCAACTTGGGTCAGGATTACCCCAACTTCTTGTATTTAAAGGTCCAATGTTATTTTTATAATAATCATTCCATCTTTTATTTGACAATTGTATACTCAATTCGATATCTTGTATAGCTATATCTCTATAGTATGAACCATAATTAAAATAGATTATATCTTTATAAATAAACCAACCCAATTCTACGTCGGCTGGTGGTCCCATTATGTATTTTGTCCATTTCCACCCTGTGCCATTATTATTACATTGTGATTGTTTTTTTTTAGTATCTAGACAATCTGCACAACATTGTTCTTTGGAATACCATTCATAAGCCATACCCCACAAACAAAAGCCACCAACACCGGGTAAATACCTCAATGGATTATTTATAAATTTATTTTTGTTTGTTTCAGATTTAAAATACATTGTATATTTACCACCCTTATTTAATAATATTATTTTAAATGATTCATTTCCTTTTAATATCTTGTTTAATTCGTTTCTATCTGTAGATGATGGAACAATACAATTATTAACCATTTTAATATCTTTTATATTATGATATTCGACTAAATCCATACCTTTTAATACTATACCATTTCTATATGGAGCTATCGTTTTAATATCTTCCCTTTGTTTTGTAGAGTTATCTAAAATAAAAATATTATCATTTACATTGATAAGTTTAATACTCATTATATTATAACCATAGAAATTATTTATGCCTTGACATATTATTGGATAAATCGTTGAATATTTCATTAATAATGTTTTCGTCAGCGTTGTTATCGTTTATATTATTATTGTCCGTATTATCGTTATTTACAAGTGGTCTCAGATTAATTAAATTAATATCTAGAATATAATTTCTAGAAATATCACTACTACTGTTTGATAAAAAGGTGTCATTGGTTAAATTATTAACTATTTCTGTAGTAAGCTCATTTATTGAATTTAAAGCAATTCTATTGTTTTGTATGACATTTCTGGAAATATCACTA
>MDTG01231743.1_pt1 | contig 14781 bp, 6 predicted proteins | sample 811421 | NCBI WGS metagenome assembly MDTG01 (sample SAMN05326645, study PRJNA326480) | marine metagenome | isolation source: seawater | place: Pacific Ocean: South East | collected 2011
AGTCAATTACGCCCTATCTATAAGAGGGATATCTGTAGCAGCCTTTTTTGTGGAGCGTGAAGGGATTGTTAAAATATCTTTCCGTTCCAAAGGAGATTTCTCCGTGAATCAATTAGCTCGAGATCATTTTAATGGAGGCGGCCATATTAATGCGGCTGGAGGTGCTTATGGAAAAAAAGTGGAAGAAGCTATTGAGAAATTCAGATCTATATTACCAGATTATCAATCATTATTATCAATAAATAAAAACAATTAAGATGAAAAATATAGTATTGGCTTTAGCTTTTTTATTTGCTGCATGTCAGCAAGATAAAACTATTACAACTGAGAGTGGTTTGCAATACGAAATCACCAAAAAAGGAACAGGTGAACAGCCACAAGCTGGAGACAAAGTAACCGTGCATTATACAGGTTTTTTAACAGATAGTGCTAAAACAAAATTTGACAGCTCTGTCGATAGAGGTCAGCCATTTACTTTTAAATTAGGTAAAGGACAAGTTATTAAAGGATGGGATGAAGGTGTAGCGCTTTTGAGTGTAGGAGATAATGCGACTTTCACTATTCCTTCTGACTTGGCATACGGAGAGCGTGGTGCTGGTGGTGTGATTCCTCCAAATGCAGACTTAATCTTTGAAGTAGAGCTTATATCTTTCGAAACACCAAAACCTATTGTTGCTTTTGATGTGGCTGGAAAAGATACCATTACTACTGAAAGTGGGTTAAAATACATCATTATTAAAAAAGGAGAAGGAGTAAGTCCTTATGCTTCTCAGTTTGTTTCGGTTGATTATACAGGTTACTTAGCAGATGGAACTATTTTTGATTCATCTATAGACAGAGGAGAGCCTATTGTTTTTCCCGTAGGAGTTGGTAAAGTTATTACAGGCTGGGACGAAGGTATTATGCTTTTAAATACAGGAGCGAAAGCTCGTTTAATCATTCCTTCTGATTTAGGTTATGGAGAACAAGGTGCAGGAGGCATCATTCCTCCTAATGCTACACTTGTCTTTGATGTAGAATTGTTGGAAATCAAATAATGGCATTAGTCAACGAGTTTGAAAAACAGGGAAATTTTTTGTTCCGATATAGAGGGCAATTCCCTGTTTTATTATTTCTATTAGCAGTTCCTTTTTTGTATTGGACAGATACTGCATCTTTAAGCGATATTTCTCAACATGTTTATTTTTACTCTGCAATCATGTTAAGTGTTTTAGGATTTTGTATTCGTGCCTATACGGTAGCTACAACACCAAAAGGAACTTCAGGCCGTAATACTAAAGAACAAAAAGCTTTTGTGTTAAATACTACTGGAATCTATTCTGTTGTAAGGCATCCATTATATTTAGGCAACTATTTTATGTGGATTGGTATTGTAGTGTTTACTTTCAACCCTTTTTTTATTGTTTTTGTTAGCTTCTTATACTGTATTTATTATGAACGTATAATGTATGCTGAGGAACGATTTTTAGAACGTAAATTTGGAGAAGATTACATGATTTGGGCAAGTAGTCTAAATGCTTTTATACCTACACTTAAAGCATTTAAGCCTTCATTAATTCCATTCTCTATAAAAACGGTGTTAAGAAGAGAGTATTCGGGAGTATTAGCAACAACAATCGGCTTTGTTTTTGTAGATGTTATACGTCACTACTTTAATCATGGTGAATGGTTTATAAGCCCATTATTTCTGTATATTTTATTATTTGTATCATTTTCAGCATTACTGCTTCGAACCTTAAAACATAATACGGTTTTATTGTCAGAAGAAGGACGCTCTTAATTTTTTAAAAAAGCACTATTGTTCGGCAACGAAAAGTATTTATATTTACCGACCTAAATGGCGAGGTAGCTCAGTTGGTTAGAGCGTTGGATTCATAACCCAGAGGTCGGGAGTTCAAATCTCCCCCTCGCTACAAATTAAGAGCCCCAATTAAAAGTTGGGGCTCTTTTGTATTGTATTCTTGCCTTTGTGTTTCAATTCTTTATTCTTTCAATTTACTTTTAATTTGCTTTTGAAGCTGTATCCACTGAATGATACGATGTACATAAACCTGGTAATGATCCATGTTAGAGTTAGATTCATCAATAGGAACAAATTCAATTGGTTCAATTTCTAAAACAGGATGATCATGATTTGATTGGGTTAGTAAGTTTTTAAGTGCAGATAATTCTGTGGTAATTTTTAGATATTCTATTTCAAGTGCTTTTATTTTTTCTAAATAGTTTATTGTGCTATCTCTTTTCATTGATAATAAATCAACACTACTAACATTAGAAGTAGAGTTGTCGGTAGCTTCGTAGATTAGCAACTCTTCTTGTAGTTTTAAAATTTCATTATATACTGAAGGTGTAATGTATGGATAATAATTTTCTTCAAAATTTAAATTGAACGGTGTGCTCTTGTTATAGTTGTTTGCGTATTCTCGGCTCACAACCTCGAGTTTTGTTATTAGCTTCTCTGCTTCTTTGGTGCTTAATCTTTTACCTTCATAATTTACTAAAAATCCCGATTTTGTATTTGGTTCAATATCACGGTAATCAGGAACACCATCATTATCGCTGTCAATAGGACATCCTCTTTCATCTACTTTTACCTCTCCAAAAAGAATATTTTCTAGTTTTTGTGAATTATTAGGTTTTTTAGGAGTATTTGGACACATATCATCTATATCTGGAACCCCATCTTCATCTAAGTCAGACATGAGTTCTTTATCTAAAGCATCAAAATCAATTCCATCATAGTAAGACTCGTTTTCTATATATACTATATTACTATCATTAATTATCATGACTTCTTTATAGTATTTTGTTATCTCTTCTAGTCCCGTGTTGTTTTTTGAAACATCAGATTTAGATATAATTAAATTTTCGTTATACTCATCGTATACAACACCTGCTATTTTTTTTCTCCTGTGTATTTTAAAATTTGATGGGTTAAATGTAAATCCAAACATTGCAGTAATAGAGTTGTCATTTTTATTATTGAATTTAACTAGGTCAGAAGAGTGATTGGAAGATATATTATCAATGTTGTCAGTAAAATTAATATGATATGATAGTAATGTGTTTAAAGAGATAAAATCAGATATTTTTAGCTTAAGGCCAATTCCTATAGGAATCCCAAAAGCTAACTTTGAATAAGTGAAAGTATTGATTTCTGAATGTGATGTTTCAAAAATATTATCCAAGTTTGTTGCCTCTCCATTAGTGCTAGTAAGCACACCGTTTAAGAATAAATAGCTTCCAAACTCATTTTGAACATCAGCTTTTGGGTTGAAATGCATGATTGAAACTCCAATACTAGCATATGGTTGAAAAGAATTGGATTGAAAAGGAGATGTTTGTAGAGAAAGTCCTCCACTTAGCACATTGGTTTGATATCTTAATTGTAATTCTTCAATATTACTTACTTGATTAATATTACTAGAGTAATTATTGTAATTAAAAGAAAAGTTTAGGGATGAATATTTGATTAAAGGTTTGTTAACACCAAGGTATATACCTTTTTTTCCAAGTAGAGGATTGTTTAAGTCTGTTTGAAAGTCTCCTTTTAAATTAGCATGAGAAACTCCTAAGTCTATGGTTGTTTGAGCAAAACTCATTGTGCTAAAAGCACATATTAAAATGATTGTATTAAAAATTTTCATCGGTATAAGGTAATGCTTCCTTTTTGTTCAATAAGACTTCCTTCAATTCCTTCAGCTGTTAAAATATAAAAATATACCCCCCCAGGCAGCGCTTCTCCATATATAGAGTTTCCGTTCCATTTTTGATTAATATCTGTCAATGTATAAACCTTTGTTCCCCATCGATTAAAAATATTTATAGAGAAATCCTCTATGCCATATGATGCAAAAGATAAATAGTCATTTATATTATCTCCATTTGGTGATATTACGTTAGGAAGTTCAATAAGTCCCTCTACAGTTATTCCTTGAGTATATTCTTCTGAACAATTTGTGTTACTGTTCATAGCAACGAGGGTTATTTCATATTCTCCAAATACATCAATTATAGTTTGGAAGTCTGTATTGATAATAGAATCACTGAATAAATTGCTAATACTCCAACTGAATATATCAGCTCCTGATGAATAGTTTGTAATTGAAGTAAGTAAAGGAGCCTGTCCGTTATCTGGTGAAATATTAAATTCAGCTATTATTTCTGAAGGAGAATCAATATTTATACTTAGTGTTTCGATACAATTGTTTTGATCTTCAATCTCGACAGTCTGATTCTGTGCGCATAACTCACTAGCTAATTGATTTTCTTCACTACTTTCAATCCAGCTTATGCTATAAGGCGGAATGCCTCCAGTTATATTATTAACCTCTGCTGACCCATCACAATTACCAAAACAACTAGCATTCTCAATGAGGGAAACATTAGCAATAATTTCTTCAGGCTCTATTAGCTGGATATCTCCTGAAATATATTCACAGTTATTATCATCAGTTAAAGTATAGTTAAACATCCCAGCACAGATATTGCTAATTGTAATACCATTCATGCCATTTGACCATGTAATGATGTATGGTGGAGTTCCTCCTGAATTAGTTGTTTCTATTTCTCCATCACATTCATTGTGACAGCTTACATTATATCCATTAAACAGGGATGTAATGTTAAAATTAGATTCAATAGCACTTGGTTGAGTAAGTTCTTGCTGTAACCCTATTGAACAGTTGTTAATATCAGATATGCTGACATAGTAAGTTCCTGTTGTTAGGTTGTTAATGTTTTGGTTGTTGTTTGTATATCCATTTGTGCTGCTCCAGCTAAATGAATAAGGTAAGGAGCCCCCAGTAATATTCAAGTCAATACTTCCGTCACTTCCATTATAGCAACGAATATTACTATAGGTATTAACTGTAGCTATTAATTCATTTGGTTCTCCAAGAGTAATTTCTAATGGGTTAGATGCGCAACCATTTGCATCTTCTGAAAGAAGGGTATAGGTTCCGGAAGATAAGTTTGACAATGTGCTTAGATCTGGGAAATAAGTATAAGGGCTTCCATTTCCTCCTGTGGCTAAGGCGTTAATTACTCCGTCAGAATAGCCATAACAACTAGGTTCTATTAAAAATGGAGTAATAATAATTTCACTTGGTTCATTTATTGATATGGTATCAAATACTGTACAGTTATTTTCATCTGTTGTACTTACGATGTATATGCCAGCAAATAAATTATTTGGATCTTCTCCATTCCAATTGTGTAAATAAGAAGGTGTTCCACCAATAGTGTTTATGCTTGCTGTTCCGTCAGAATGACCAAAACAACTAGCGTCAGTAATTGTAAATAAATTAGTAATAGGTGGTGGCTGAGAAACACTATAAATAATAGTATCTGAAGAGCAGCCATTTAAATCACTTAGTACAAATTGATAATTTGTATCAGCTAGTAATTGTAATGGGTTTTGACCAAAATAATTATAGTTGTAAGGAGGAGTTCCTCCTGTAGAATTGACAGATATTGCTCCTGTTCCACCATAGCATAACACATTGGTTAGTGTTGTGTTTATAATAATTTCAGGAGGTTCATTTACAAATACAGTGTCTTCTAAAATACATCCATTAGAATCAATAACCGTTAAATAATATGTATTTGCTGAAATACTATCTAAAATTTCTAAGGTATCATTTATGTTAGTATTCCATTGATAAGTGTAATCACCTACTCCTCCAGTAATAAGAGATTCAATAGTTCCATTATAAAAACCAAAGCATGTTGGTTCGTCTACGCTAAAAGTGTTCTCTATTTGTGTTGGTTCGTATATTGTGAAAATGGTATCAAATTCACATTCATTATTATCAATTATTTTCAGATCGTATTGATTTGCGATCAAAGAAGATATCGTAGAAGTGGTATCAAAAATATTTCCATTATTAGTCCACAAGTACTCATAGGGTGCATTCCCTCCCAATGTGCTTAAAGAAATTAACCCATTGGAATCAGAAAAACAATTTAAAGAATCTAATAAGTTTTCTATTTTTATAGATATAGAATCTGGGTTGTTGAGGTAGTAGGAGAATGTGTCAAGGCAGTTATTGGCATCTGTTATTATAAGTTGTATGCTATCAGAGCATAAGCCGCTGGCAATTGTATCTTGACTTCCATTAGACCAAAAATAACTAACAGGAGTATTGATTTGGTTTATGAAATGAATGCCGATTTCTCCATCACAATAATTGTTACAGCTTATAGGGGTTGTATAATTATTTACTATAAATGAATCTTGTTCGGTAAGTTGGATAGTTTCAGATTTAATGCACCCATTTGCATCTGTGAATGTGAAAAGATAGGAGTCAGGACAAAGGTTATTTATAATAGATGTAGTGCTAGGTAAAATTCCACTAGTGCTTTCCCATTCATAACTATAAGGTTGTATTCCTCCAGTAATGCTTGCTTGAATTTCTCCGTCACATATATTAAAACAAGGATTATTTATTGTTAATGATTCAATTTTTAAAGTGTCTGGATTTTCAATAGTAATAGTAACAGTATCTTTACATGAGTTATTATCAGTTGTTATTACTTCATATACTCCATAGCAAAGGTCATAGGCTGTTTCGGTAGATTGTGTGTTTAGATCGTTCCATTGATATGTAAAAGGAGCAACTCCACCACTAAATACAAAAACAGATGACTCACTATTACAACTATCAATACAGCTCACAATATTATTGTTAGCGGTAGTGATTATTTCTAGGGGATTATCTAAAATTAAAGTATCTTTTTCAACACATCCATATATATCTTCAGTAGCTAAAATATAGGTTGAGCTAACTAAATTCTGAAAAGGTATTGTGGTTGAAACTACATTTCCTAAAGTATCTTCCCATAAGTAAGAGAAAGGACCATCTCCTAATGTGTTTAAAATATCTATTTCTCCATCATCATCGTCATGGCAAGTTGGGTGAGTGATGTCTAGAAAAGTACTTATTTGTTGAGGTTCCTCAATTTCAATATTTATTCTGTAGAGCCATGTTATTAAGTTGATGTCATTGTATATATCAAAAGTATATGTACCTGCATCTAAAGAGTCAACATTTACAACTGTTGTGCTTATGCCTTGGCCTACCCAATCGTAATAATAAGAGTTAGAAAGAGGGTAGGTGTTTATTAAAATTTCTCCAGTCGATTCATTTTGACAAACTCCAACATAGCTATATACTACTGAATCAATAGCTGCTATGTTTGGAACTATGGTACTGTCTCCAGTTATCTGAGCAGAACCATTAAACCATAGTAAAGAGATTAATATGATTAAGAGTTTTTTCATTTTTTATCTTGATGTAATACCTTTTGCCAGAAGTATAAATTCATAGAAATTCGAACATCCCATCTGCTAATAATATTTTTAAAACTATTTGTTGAGAGTATAGAGTAATTTAGTTCTGTGTTAAATCTCCCGAAACGCAAATTTAAACCAGAGGTAACTACGTGATAGTTTACATTTTCAGTATTTACTTCTTCAAAATTAGTAATTGTTTTTGTTGTTCCAAATCCTCCGCTAAATCTCAAAAATTCTCTCCACAGAAATCCAAATTGCAGTTCTGAAAATCTAACAGATGAGGAATCATTATCAGTGATTGAAAGTTGGTCTGAAGTAGTTAAATTATTCAAACTATTCCCTAAAACACCAGTTTCTACAAAAATGGCTGTGACATTAGATCTGGTTTTATCCCTTCCATTAGAGGAAAATTTATAGTTTCCTTTTCTAAAATCAGACCTGTAGCCAACCATACCTCCGTACATTACATTATCTAGGTTTAAGCTATATTTTTCATGGTCATATGCAAAATCAGAAAATACCCCTAAAGATGGCTTAATAATAAATCTGTTTGGGCTGTTTTGTCTTGAAATTTCTTGAGCATATATTGCTGCAGAACAAAACATGAATAATATGATAAAAACTTTTTTCATATACTTTTAATTTAATATCCATTCCAATCATTCATTTTAGGGAATGGATCACATATTTCTCGATTATATACATTTCCTTTTCTTCCAGGATCAAAAACATGAGACCACCAATGAGATCTCCCTTTCCTTCTTTTTTGTCTGCAAGAAATACTTCCAATATACATATTTAAACACACTTCATGTGTAGGGCCACTAAAAGGAAATCCTAACTCTGATATATTCCAATCAAAACTATATGTTAAATATAGCTGATAGGGCATTTTCTTAGGTTTGATATTGAAAACCGTGTTAAAGATAATTGATTCAGACATTGAATTTCTTGTAAAATTTTCTCCATTTTGATCTTTTAATTTTCTAAATCCATGTCTGTATCCTATTCCCAACATTAATAATTGTTTAATAGAAAAACCAGTTCCTGCAGAGAAGGTTGTGAAAGATTCGTTTTGTTTCTTGAGATTTCCTTGATTTTCTAGTTTTAAATAGTAATTAGTAAAATCAATGAAATTACCTAAAATAAAACCTGAATTTGTTCTCTTCCAAGGTTTTATTTTTCTGAAATAATTTGCATGTAAAGTATATTTAGTTGGATATTGGCTATTTTCAAATATTTGATAAAATGATTCATTATTTTTCCCTGCTCTAAGATGATGTCCGGCTAGACCTAAATTTAAATAATCATGTTTAGATGTTCTCTTTGTATTTTTAAAGTTGTGTGTATAAATTAATCCGGCAGAAGGATAAATACGCTGATAAGTTTCACTTGGCTTTGTTGCAGTCGAATTATATATATTTCCTAAAATCGGATCTAATTCATCTGAAAAAATAAGATTATCCCAATTAATTTTTCTTGAAGCTAATGTTGTTTGTATTGCAAGCGATGCTGCTCCTCTTTTACCTACTCTAATATGTCCTGCTAATGGAATTGAAAAATCAGTAGATGTAAGCAATCCCTCACCTTCAATGTTTTGAAGAGCAATCACACCAATACCAAGATTTTTTTGACAGACTCTCCAGTCAACAGAAACCAGTGAGGTTGTGAAACGAATAGGGATATTCATCCATTGTTCTCTGTGATGCGCTATTGTATGAATTTGTTTACTATTTAATATACCTGTATATGCAGGGTTTACATATGGACTTTTTTGAAAAAATTGAGTAAATGAAGGGTCTTGCGCCATTGATTGAATACCACATATAATGAATAATATTAGAATAGTTATTCTTTTCATTATCTTATCAATGTAACTGATCCTACTTTTCTATTTCCATCTACACCCTCCCATGGGCTTCCATCGCTGAATATTGCTTCAATTTTCCAAACATATACTCCTTGAGGAACAGGGGTTCCATTTTTGTTTATTCCTTTCCACCCAATATCTGGAGATCCAGTTTCATCAAGAGAATTAGTTTCCCAAATTAAGTTGCCCCATGTGTCAAATATCTGAAGTTTATAACTTTCAAGTGATTTACCAGCAGGTAAAAATTCCTTAATTACTCCATAATTAGCATCAGGTGTAAGAGCATTTGGAACGTATAGTCCTTTGGCATATCCTACTCTAATATCTTCACAAACAGAGTCAATACAATAAATACCATAAGGACTTTCAACTTCTAAACATACGTTATAGATAGTTCCTTCATAATTATTTGTTGCTGGAAATCTGTATAGTAAGTATTCACCATCTCCAACAAAAACATCATTTACATACCATCTAAAGAAATATGGTGGATCATTTAAACTTATACCACTAGACGACTCTGCAGAGCCGAAAAATTCGTAGGCCCCATAGTATATGCCTTCATTTGTGAAAACTGTATCCCATTCAAAGTCTGGTATTGGGGTAGGATATACTGTAAGTTCGATATTTTCATCATCACTACAACCGTTCTCTGTAGTAACAACAAATTGAGCATTATAAACTGTATTTATTCCATTTATTGTAGGTAGTCCTGCAGTATCGTTTACAAATGCTTGAATTGGAGTTCCATCAGGTAAACCATAAGAATAAATAGTGTCGTTATTAATATTTGTTATAATATATTGCCATGAATCTAGTGGGTCTAAAACATTTGTTGAGCCATTTTGAAAATAATTACCATCTAAGTTAAATTCAAATAGCTCACATTCTTCTGTAGGATTAGCAGTTATTGATGCATTAATCCCAGGATATGTTTTTACAACCTCAACAACACTAGTTGTACAGAAAAATTCTTCGCCGGAGATAATATATTCACTAAAACCCGACAGTGTTATTGTTGTATCATTTGTTGGTAATGGAATCAGTATATTATTTGGATTTTGTTCCTGATTATCGGGACTATCTCCATTATCAAAACTAAAGTCCCACCAATAATTATTTAAATATTCAGGTGATGGTTGAATGTCAGAGACATCAGAAGTTAAACTAATATAAATATTATTTCCACAAGGCGGATTAACACTATAATTTACGGAAGTTATTTCAATATCGGGGTTGTCTAAAATAAAAGAAGTTTCATTTACGCTAGTAGTACAACCTTGATTAGTATATACTTCTAGAGTATAGTTGCTTTGATTGATAGGGTTAGGTTCAATTACATTTTGATTAGCGATCGTGTCAATATTCTGTAAATTTATTATGTAGGATGTATTGAAATTTTCAATTAAAGTTCCAAAGGGCTCAATCATTGATAAATTATCGGGTAGTAATGATGGGTGAGTATATACAATAGAATTATCGGTTATAAAAATTAAAGTATCATCAAAACAAATGTTACTTACTGTAAAATCTATTGTTGGAATAGGATGTATCAATATATCATTTGAAGTGCTTGCAGAACAACCAAGTGTGTCAATTACTGTTAATTCAGCTGAGAACAATTCTCCTAGGAAAGGATCAACTAAGTATTCATGACTGACATTGATAGGAGAGTTCAAATTGGTGAGATTACCATCTCCAAAATTCCAATTCCAAAACTCTATTGCATTTGAAGGTGCATTTGCTTGATTCGATAAATCAGAAAACGTGACTTCAGTATCATTACCACAGATAATATCCTGAATTATTTCAAAGTTCACTAAAGGATTGTTGTAAACTGTAACATTTTGTTGAATAAAATCTGCACATCCAAAGAAGTCAGTAATTGTCAAAGTAACTGGTACAAAACCTGTATTTGATAATGTTGTTGTCGGATTTTGTAATGTGCTAAATGGATTTGTTATTTCATTCCAGTTCCAAAATTCTATTAGTGTATCACCTAAAATAGATTCATCTGTAAATGTAATAGGTGTATTTTCACATGCTACACTTGATGTAAATAATGCATTTGGATTACAATGTACAGTGACTTCATGAAGCACCGTATCATTACAGCCATATTGATTTAGTTCTACAATAAGTTCTGCTTCAAATGATGTACTACAACTATCAAATAAAAATGAAGGATTTGCTGAGGTGCTAGTAGAATTAATATATGTTCCTGGAGAAATATTCCAATTATGCTGGTTTATGAAGATATTAGGATTTGAGCTTACATGAGATGATAAATTTGCGAAGTTTGTTACTTCGCCATCACATATTGTGTCATAAACAGTAAATTCAGCTGTAGGATTACAAATAACTTCTGTATTTAATTGACTAAATCCAATACATCCTAAATTATCTATGATATTTAAAGTTGTAGAGAAAATTCCACAATCTGTATATAGATGTGATGGACTTTGAGATGTGCTTGAGTTAAGTGGTCCAGAATTTATATCTCCAAAATTCCAGAAATATGACACAATAGTGTCTGCGTCAGTAACTATAGAATTATTATTAAAGATTGTTGTATCGCCCTGACAATTAATACTAGAAGAAAAGGAAATTATTGGTAATGCCCATACTCTCACAGAATCACTGAAATCATCAAAACAGCCAAATTCATCATTTACTAATAATGTAGCATAAAACGATCCTGAACTAGGATATACATGTGTTGTTAAGCTGTCTGTTTCAGTAATCGGAGAAGAGAAATCTCCAAAGTTCCATGTCCAAGAGGTAATAGACCCATCTCCTGGGCTGCTTATTCCAATAAAATCCGTGCTAGTTCCTTGGCAAATGGTGTCAGAAATAAAACTTGCTGTTGGGTTATTCCAAATTCTTACAGGATTGGTTACAGTATCTCTACATCCAAGATTATCTTCAATAATAAGTGTGCTATAAAATACACCATGATTTGTGTATGAATGAATAGGGTTAGCTGTTAATCCTGAGAGATTATTATTTGGAGAGTTTACATCTCCAAAATTCCATTCCCAATTTGTTATTCCAGAGTTGTTAGCTCCAGGTTGACTTAAATCTAAAAAGTTTGTAAGGCTATTATAGCATACTGTGTCTGTTGTAAAATCAGCAATAGGAAGTGGATATACTTCAATATTGTATGCTGTACTGTCAAAACATCCTCTATCCGTATATGTAACTAATGAAACTGTATGATTTCCAATAGTATTAAATGTATAGTTTAAATTAATATCTGAAACACTTACCAATACACCATCAACATACCAATTATATCCTGAAATTGAAGTAGGTTGACTTATAATATTAGTGTCTAAGTAGCTAGTGTTTTCAAACGTTATTGTATCATTAAGACAGCCATTTACTGGAGTAAAATCAGACACTGGATTTGGAAATACAATGATTACATTAAAATAGGATGTGTCATAACTACATACATCATCATTGATTGCATGCATAACAGTATACTCTCCAGCAACATTATATTGCCATTGAATTGTATCGCCTAAAACAAAATTACCTGGTCCGGGATTAGGTGAAAAAGGCATATTACATGTTTGACTAATTGTGTCCCAGTCAAAACACCAACTAACATTTGCGTTTGCAGGTGCAGTAGAGTAATCAATAAAAGTAGCTGTTACACTTTCACAGGTGTCGGTGTCAAACCAAAGATTTGTTGTGAAAAATGAAAAAAGTTCATTTGGTTTTACTACAATAGAATCAATCGAAGATGTTGAACCACATCCATTATAACCTGTCATAGTAATATAATAAGTTGTGTCCTGGCCTGTTACAAGATCCCCATAGTATAGATGTTGAATTGTATCCCATACAAAAGGAGGTATGGTGTCAGGTAAAACAGTAATTATTACACCATCACCATAATCTACAATTAATGAATCTGTGCCGCCAAAAATAAATGGTTCTAGATTAAATCCAACTGTGTTTCCAGAACAAATAACACTATCGCTCATAGCAAAATCTACAATTGGTAATGGTTCAATTAATAATGTATCATAATACGTATTGCTTCCACAGCAATTACTTGTTGTTAAAGAAATTATATAGGTTGTGTCATTAAGGCCTTGAGGTAAAAACGGGAGTAAAGGTTGTATAGAATCAGTTGAATTATATTCAAATAATGTATCATTTTCACTACCATAAACTACCCATTGATAATTTAGTATATATCCTGAAGAGTTATTTTCTGTAATATATATGGAATCCCCAACACATATTGTATCAGCAGAAAGGCTAAAGTTCGAAATAGGAATATCAACAATGTCAATAATTACACTGTCAGTATCAATACAATTATAGCTAGAAATAACTGTTAGTCCGACATTATATTGACCAGATGAGAAAATATTATCAAATGTATCTGTTTCGATTAAACTTGATTCTAAATTAAAATCAATATACCATAGAGCAGAATCTAAATTTCCACCAAGACTATCAAGAATTGATAAACTATTAAAAGAACTTATTTCATTGCTACAGCCTGGTTCTGGTAAACAATCGTATAAAACCTCAATTTCTGCTAGAGGATTTGGTCTTACTATCACCGTATCACAATATGTTTCTTCACATTCATTTAAATCAGTAACTGTTAAACAAACATTGTACACTCCTGGTGAAGAATATTCAAGTGATGGATTTTCAATACTATCATTATTGATATTATCTCCAAAATCCCAAAACCAAGAATCTATTTGAGTGACTGTTGCAATCGAACTATCACTAAACTCTGTTGTATTTCCAAAACATTCTTCTGTAGCACCAAAATATGGTTCTGGTAGTGGGTGAACCAATACTACTCTATATGTAGTATCAAGACAACCATCAGGATCACCAACAACTAGTTGTATTGTATAAGTAGTATCTTGTTCCCATATATTCTCATATGTTATTGTGTGTGGACCTATATTATTACTTCCACCTATTATTCCAGAAGAAATATTTGTAGTATCAAAATCCCATTCCCAATATACAACTGATGTTCCTGTATATGTTATATCTACTTCAAGCGGATGACATCCTATAGTATCTGTTAGAGAAAAATCAGCAGTTGGATTTTCAATTGTAACAAAAACTACGGAGTCTACATCTTGCTCACATCCGTGGTTGTTAAGTGTTGTTAGTATTACAATGACTGTATCACCATCTTGTGTCATGGTGTATTCTGGTGGTATTATATTTGATATATTTTGTATACCACCAGGGTAGGTAAGACTAGTAATGATATTACCGTTTACATCTGTATAGGTCCATAGATAGGTATCATTGTTATTGATAACTTCTTCAGCATATATTTGATTTGGATCAATAGTTAATCCCTCACATCCAACAGTATCTCCAGTTATTATAATATTTGCTATAGGGTCTGGGTATACAGTGATTGTAAAGCTTGTGCTATCAAAACAGTCATGTTGAGATGTAGCGTACAGTTCAACCTGGTATTCTATATCATCAAGACTATCACTTTCAAATGTATATGTGAAGTTTTGTGTAGAGTCTATAAGTTGACCCTCCACATACCATTCAAAACTCATAGAAGAAATATCTTCTCCGTTATATGGATTAGATGTATTAG
>MDTG01271015.1_pt1 | contig 14780 bp, 10 predicted proteins | sample 811421 | NCBI WGS metagenome assembly MDTG01 (sample SAMN05326645, study PRJNA326480) | marine metagenome | isolation source: seawater | place: Pacific Ocean: South East | collected 2011
GACGAAGGAGTTTTTTGAAAATTTGAAAAAAAAAGAGAAAAAGAGAGAGAGAAAACGTCCCCGTTCTAAATTTAGGTGCTCACAAAAGAAAGAAGGAAGGGAAAGGAGAAAAAACTTGCTCGAGGAGAGAGATCGTTTGGACGATGACGACGACGACGACGGCAGAGACCCCGACGGTGGACCACCCGTCGTGGTGGCGCCACTCGAACGACGGGAACCAGGATAAAGACTCGATAATCTTACGACTTCGCGTGGAACTGGCGACGGAACGCGCGAGACGGAAAGAATTCGCGATGGCTGAACGCGAGGCGAGTCGAGAGCGAGCGAGGACGGAACACGCGTTGGAGAGGGCGTTGGTGGACGAAAGAGTGCACGCGTTGGAGTTACGCGCGTTGAAAGTAAAGTTGGAAAGAGAAGTGGAAGATTTGAGAGAAGAGAGGGAGAGAGGACGGAAAGAGAAGGAGAGGGAGAGACGCGCGATGGAGCAGTTGGTGGAGAAAAGTGAACGGGCGAAAAGAAGGGAGGAGAAGATTGTGCGAGGTTTGAGGGAGGAGATTGAAGAGATGAGAGATTTGATGGATAAAGAGAGGGAAGAAAAGACGTCCATGATGGCATCGGCTCGGAAAGTCGAAGAGATCGCGAGGAAATTAGAAGCTTCGCGAAACGAAAACGATCGGTTAACGAAGCGAGTGATGTCCAGCGAAAGACGCCTGGAACAGGCGTTAATGGAAAACGTGGAGAGTAGACAGGAGGCCAAAAAGAATGAGAGAACGTTGCAAACAGCTGTTCACTTATCCGCAGAGTTGCTTAAAAGACAGAAATACCAAAAAGAGGAGAAGAAAGTGGTGGAAGAGGACGAAACCAAAGAAGTTCATGAAGACATTCGTGCCAACGAATGCGGGTTGTACACTCAAATCTATCCAATGTAACAAAGCGCCAATAATAACAACTAAACATAAAAATAGAAGTACAGACAATCAAAAGTTACGCCAAAGCCTTCAACGTCGCGACAACTCCACCAATCGTGATCACGCCCAACACGACCGGCACAATCACGTTCATTATTCCTCCTTTCGTCGTGTTGTCCTCATCTTCAGTGTATCCATCGTTATTCATAAATTTCATCGACAACGGGTTCCCTTTGCTATCTTCCAAGTTGTTCGCTTCCAATTCCATCACCACCGCTCTCGATGCGTTCTCTTTATCGAAATTAATCTCCGTGATGTCTCCGGAGATGGCACCGAGGCCCATTTTGATGAGTTGGGACATGCCTTTTCCAGTCATACCTTTTGGCTTACCATTCTCGTCCAGCTCATTGGAAAGTTGCTCTTCGTTTTTCTTCCAGTTTTTAAGGCCCGCTCGAGCAGAGGTGCTACGTTGTCCTCTGGTTGTGTTCGCACGTCGCGTTCGGAGAAACGCGTACGCGTTTGGAGAGAGCGATAACGTTTGGTGCATGTTGTTGAGTTCCTTTTTGTGAGGAGGATTTTAATCTCTTTTCTTTTCCCGAGAAAAAAAGATACGCAACCGAGGCAAAATTTGAGGCGGCGAATACAAGCGCGGTCGCACCCACACGAGCACGATTCAACAAGAGGGAATTTAAACACGAAAACATATCATTTCGTACAGCTACTGCTAGAAGACGTTGCTTACAAGTATGCTAAAACCAAAAGCGACGAATATGCCGTGGAAGAATAAGGTTTGGTAGGAGTGTGCGGACCAGAATGGCTTCGAATTATGTCGAGCTGGAGTTCTGGGTAAACGTCGTCGTTCCGAAGGCTCATTTTCTTCTCCTTCTTCTTCTTGTATGACCGCGTGTCGACTTCTAAGAGGGTATCGGTGGTGCGGTTGTTCAACAATCCTTCTTGTTATCTCTTTCTCTTTTGTAGCTTCTAAACGAATCATGGAAGGGAGCAAGAAAACATAGATGAAGCCGAAGATGGCGCCACAGACGCTCACGACGCCGCCTATGTCTATATTTTTATCCGCAGCGCAAAGAGTGCCGATGAGAAGACACGTCGCGTTAATGACAGCGATACCGGTCAGAGTGGTCTTCGATTCCGCGTGGCGACCAAAGAGTAATCCGTACACGCTTGTTCGCAATATGAAGAGTAAGAGAGGACAAATGGTGATCATTTGTAACGCCGCGGCGACGTGAGCCGTGAATGCGAACAACGCTTTGCTCGGGTCTGTCGGAAACGCGTTCAAGAAGTTTTGGGACGGACCCGCTAAGCCTATTCTTTCTCTCTTAGCTTCTGAGTCGACGTAGGTGGAACTAAAATTACCCACGATTCCTACGCACGTGTACGTTCCCACAGCGAGAATGTACGCCAAAATTAAGTTTCTCATGTTGTTTTTGCTCTTCTTATTCGTTTTAAGCACGGGAACTATCGCATGGTGCACGAAAAACGCCGAGCTACACGTCCCAAGAAGAGTGGCAACACCGCCAAACGCCGCCTTCCCACCGCTTCTTGGGAAGAAGTGTCTCGGCGCCACCACGCTTTCAACGACGAGGCTCTGCAAGAGAACAAATGTGACTAGATAAGTCGTAAACGCTGGTCCAAACGCGGACAGTTTTACAAAGACATTCGCGGACATCCGCGTAGACATGGCAAATAGCATCAAGGCAACCATAACAGAGGCCGTTTTGGGTGTAAAGCAGTCTCCGTTTAACGATGAATGCCACGTGATTGTCTTTTCACAGTTAATGTGAAGGTTGTTGTTTTCATGGTGGTTGTCATCAATGCTACTATCAGGAGGAGTGTAGGATGAAGGAGGTGCTGCGGGCGGTAATGGAGGAGTAGCGAGAATCGTCCCGTTTCCACCGCTGCTATTTTTGTCACCATCTTTTTCGCCGTACATGATAAACAAAGCATCACCCAATGTTACGGCTGTTCCATTCACACCTCCTCCATCGCCACTATTTCTACTACCACTACTATTATTAATATTTTCATCCCCACTGCCCCCTCTCATATTCTTTTTGCTCCCCTGTCTCCTGTCGTATTTCTCCCGCCAATCCGAATACCCGCCACTTATGAGCCCAAACATAACATCCGACAAAATCATATCGTACACGACGACGGATTGCATCATTAACAAAACCATGCCTATTCTCGCGATGCGTTTCCATTTTTTCCCGAACCATTCTCCTATCACGTCGGGATAATCCATCGGTGCATGCGCTTTAGTCCTCGCTATTCTCGCGTATCTTATTTCTTTCCTTTCCTTTGAATTGATATTCACCGAATGTTCCACCATTCGACTCGCGCTAAACACGCAACAGATAAAACCAAAACTCGGACTGATTATCGCTCCCAACAAAACACCGGATTGATTCATCGCCCACGGGAAGACCAGGACGGAGCTAGCACCAACCATAGCATTCCACAAGGCGAGGACTATTTTTATGTCGTGCGTGGAATAGGTGTCGTCGACGTCCGTTTCGAGATTATACCCGCCCGTGGACATACCTTGAGAGTCAGAGTCCAAAAGTAAGAGACGCGCGGAGAGATCGCCTCGATCCCGCTCTTGATCTTCGTCTTCGGAATCCGAGGCGAACGTGTTGTCTAACAAAGCCTCATCGGTACTCCCGCCATCATCCTCGTCCGAAGACGCCGATGCGGAAGACATGCGCTTGGTTCAACTCATTTCTGCGGAAAAAGGAGAGATTTCGTTGCACATTTTCCATTTTTTTTTGTAACGGTCTTGAGAAGAAAGAGAGAGAGATTAGATATAAATACATGTCTTCCAGGAAATTTTCTCTCGCGATGATGGGACGTCTTTTGTCGTCGTCGTCGTCGACGACGACGACATCGAGACGCGTTAGCAGCTGCTCGACGGGTGCGACGTGCAAAAACCTGTGTTATTCGACGTCGTCTGCGGACATTCAGTCAAGACTCGAAGCCGCGTATACCAATGCGATATCAGCTAGGGAATTGGAACAACTCTTTAACAAAGGCTACGCTGTGATTGAGAACGCTGGATTCGATCCATCCGTTGGCAGAGAGATACGAAAAGAGATTGACGCGATACCCAATAATCGATTTACGGCGAACTCCACTCGGTTCGTCAAAGACGGAACACAGACTGAGCTCGTGAAGCAGAATATTCGAGAGCTTTCTCCTCCGTTTCAAGAGACAGACGGGACATTTTTGAATGCGTTGCAGAGAGATCGGACCTTGTTGACGCTATTGAACGTACACTTGCCGAGCGAGACGCCGAGTGAAATGTTGTTCAATGCTTCGTTAAAGCTGCAAATTAACGATGGCGAGAATGCGAGGTTTCCTATTCATTTCGATAGTGATAGTAGCACCGACCAGCGCCGTTGGACGTTTCTGGTGTATCTCAACGATGAGTGGGAAGAAAAAGAAAAGCATGGCGGGGAGTTGGTCTTATATCTACCGTTTCAAGAGGAAAAGAAGGTTGTAGTGCAACCAAAGATGGGGACTATTGTCATGTTCAACTCCAGATACGTGGCACATTCGACGTTACCTTTCAAGGGCAAATGCCGGGTAATGTATACCGTGTGGTTGCATTGCAAGGGCAGTCTCGATGGTAGCGCTAAGCGTAGCACGAATAATAAAAAAGATTCAAGTAGCAAAAGCATAGAAACGGACGCACAGACACAATTGAAAAAGTTACTCTTGCCGGAACAACGTAAACATCTCACGAAGTTGGTTCTTGCGGAAGAGTGGGCTCAAAGCATAGCCGAAGCCCACGATCCGAAGTCTGAATCCACGGCGAGGGCATTGAAGACACATTGGGAGGAGGTTGATATTATTGCCAGAGTCCTTAGTCAATCCTTTCCTTTTGCGTTTGACAGATTAGCAGAGTTGATGAAAACTGGCAAGATATCGGAGTTTCCGTTGAAGTTCTAAAATATTTAATTAAGGGAGCGCTAAGCGATTGGAACGAGAGAGAAAATATTCGCAAGTATATATAAGTACATTTGGTATTTATTACAACACATACATTTTTAGTATGATAGTATGTAGCCTAATAGTCTAATATTTATAGTTACGCAACGTAGCTTTTACTAATCACAGTGCATCGCCTGTGCCGTATAATCCTTTAATACCAGTCAATTTTGTTCCTGACTTTCCTGGAGAGTCCGACGATAACGGAAAGTACCCTCTCTTCCCTCGCGGTTTTCTTGGAGTAGAGAAGAACGATTTGGTGTTCTGTCTGTTAAACAGACTACTATCTGTGGTCGGTGTGTTACTGATGGCTTTCAAACCAGGATCTTCCATGACGTGTCTCGCCGGCCAACCTTGCCAGATGGCTTTCGCTGCGACGTCGTCGCCAACCATCGCCAAGGTGTGGTCGAGCAAAATTGCATCTGGACCAATAACGGATCCTCCCATAATTCGAGATTCAGAGCATAACGTCGCGCGCTCGCGAATGATTACCGTGTTCAACGAGAAAGTGCCTAACGTGTTCGTATGCGCGATAACGTGTGCGAAATTCACGCATGCACCGTCACCAATGGAAACCAAGTCGGGTTCCGGCATCGGAGGATCTGCACCGGTTGGATACAAGCACACGTTGTTCCCAATCTGACATCCTTTAAATCGATAGTACGCGCACAAATGCGCAGAACCACGAAGAAGTTTCGGATAATCGTTCCAACTTAGCTGGTCCGCGAGTTTCCATCGAAAGCAATAGCTGGACTTATCCCAGGCGTACATGCCGGTTTGACGCTTGCCGATGAGTAACCATTTGTTCATCAAGCCTAACCCAATCGAAAGCGTTGTGTGTACTGCTTTAATCGCGAGAAATAACACGTACAACAACGAAAAGTATTGCCAGGCTGGAATATCTTTCCACTCAACATCCATAACGGAAGCCGTGAAAAATGCGGTAACGTACCAGGAAAAGTATATCGGCAAAATGTTAAACGCAGTTTTCAAAACTTTCGCGGAAATTCCAATGATTGGCATGACTTGCCATGGAATCACAGCGTACGTCGCCAAGCCTAAATACGTCGCACGACCAAATGGTTTCGCTTCTACCACACGCAAAGATACTTCGTCGTCCAAGTGACTCGATTTACCCGGGTTGAGCATGACTGCACGTCCGTCCCTGGACCCAACGTGTATACTCCCCGCGTTTAACGTCGTTCGTCTTGGGGCAACGCCACCAGATCCTAACAAAGCTTCCGGGTGTAATGTCACTCCGCCGTAAATGATACAGCGATCAGCAACATTCGCTCCCCTGGCGATATGAATAGGCAAAGCACCTAAAGCATCGCTCGGGTACAAGCGAGACCGAGATCCGAACACCACGTCGTCGCCGATTTCAATTAAATCGTACATCCCGTCCGCGACATGAACGCCGCTACCCGGCCAAAAGATGCGTTCGCCAACCTTCGCACCTAACGCACGCCAAATAAACGTAGTGTATTTATAGTGTTTACCAAGGATTTCTCCGGCGCCACAAAATTTACCGTCAGGTAACAAACGCGACATTAAGAAACGACGAGTATATTCCCATTCACGAGCAAAAAATCCGGTTGGATTCGCGCCTGGTTTAAATCGACCGACATACAAGCGTTTGACTAGAATAACCGCAGTGATTTGTAACAAAGGACCGATTGTCTCGTGTAACAAACGTGCCATAACGATGCACGTCAAGCGAAACGGGTCCATGAACCACACGATGCAGTCTTGCCACGATAGTCGAGCTAAAAGCATGACGAACACTTCCATGGCATCAGTATCGTCGCCGATGCGTTCGAGTTGTTTTTGCCAGTTAACCATACCGGCATTCGCTAAGATGTTATCATCCTTGGCTGCAGATGAGTACAAAAGTTTGAGTAAAAGTGCCCATGGTGCCCATCGGACGGTATGTACGAACATAATTGCCGGATACCCAAGGAGGAGCTTGAAAATCATCGACGGGCCTGGGAGACGTTCCCTAGCGCACACTTTGTGAGTGTGCACGTTCACGTTCGGATCACGCTCTCTCCAGCTCGTGTAAGGTGGTAAAGTTGCATTTGCAGGAACAATACCACCCGGGCTAACCACGGCGTGGACGCATACGGTTGCATTTTCCCCAATGTACACTGGAGATAAGCGCATACCGCCGCGTCGCGCTTCAAATGCGCGCACCTTTGCTATCTCGTCAACCGTCGCACCGTTATTGATAGTGATCAAATCAAACTCGGCAATATCTGTGGATGGCGAGACAGATACATTCTTACCAATACTTGCCCCCATCAAGCGCATATAAAAGGTAAACGTGTGTGAGTTTGCTTTAAAAATACCCAAGCCGCACATTTCACGAACGAGGTCGGCGAGCCACCATCTCAAGTAATACGAACCCCATAATCTGTACGTGCCTGGTCGCAATCTTCCGACGCAAATCCATTTGAAAATAATGGCAAACATCGGAAATGCAATCGAACAAATCAGTTCGACGCAAATTAACGCCAGGAAAAACGAAAAGAGCTGCACGGAACCGTAGTGTCTTAACTTTAAACTCGCCGCGCCTTCATAGGAAGTACTCGTCACAATCAAGTGTAACGTGTGGCGCAACCAATGCATGCTCGGCGCTAACGCGTGGAAGATTGTGCTCCAAGTTGTTAAAAATACCGTCCATCGAAACAAAGTCAAACTTGGACGAATAATAAACAGTGGAATTAACTGGATTAGCAAAGTCGACTGCGCAACGGACGAGTGCGGTTCCACCCAATTCACGGGACCAAGTGGGACCTTCTTACTCTTATCGTCAGCAGCAGATCCATCTTTGGAGTTTCCACCAGACTTTTTCGCATCGATCCTCTTCGCTATCTCTTCGATTGTTCGTAGCTCAAATATGTCCGCTCCAGTCATTGATTTCATCCCAAACGCTTTTCGAAGCTTAAACGCCAACTGACCGGCAGAGATGGACGTGCCTCCGACGGCGAAATAATCATCCTTCACGTTGACCATTTCCGGATCGACGCCGTGTAACGTCGCCGTCCAATACGGAATAATCAACGCCTCCGTTTCGAATTTTTTCCTCCCTGCTCGTGCTTTTGTCGTTAAACCTAAGATGAAATCATAATCGACTTCACCCGTGTCAGTGTTTCTCGGAATCTGATTTGTAGGAACGATAACTTTCGGGTGGAAGCATCCAGCTAGTTTTGGTTTGACGAGCTTTAAGAGCTCATTGTCTTCGTTTTCATCTTCTCCGACAGTTCGACAAGACAATTGCACGACGCCGAAGACAACACCAGCAGAGTCAACCATGGTTTCTGCCTCGTCAACGTTGGCCAACGCTAACATTGCGGATGTCACGCGATCTTTCACTATATCGTTCGCACAAACAACTTTAACGTCTTTCGGGGAACCAGGGGTAACATCCGTGCCATGGCTCATATCTACGGCAAAGAATGTTCGCTCTAAGTCGTTATCGCTTTCTCCCACTTCTGGAATGGATAATGCCTTGGCAATTTTCGCGCGGGAGACTTTACCGGTGAACCCTTTCGGAATGGCATCGGCGATGACTAAAACGCTGGGCCACTTCGATGGTGGTAATCTATCTTTGACGTGTTCACACAAATACTTTAAACCAGCTGCAAATGATGACTTGGCAGACGCGTCTTGCGTTGGAACCACAACAATCCCGACGCACTCTTGCAACGTTTCGTGTGCCACGGAAATACAAGCGCACTCAGAAACGCCTCCGTGCGATTGAATAGCATCTTCAATCTCAATCGGCGAGATAATTTCACCACCACGATTGATAACTTCTTTTGAGCGACCGGTGATGAACAAAAAACCGTCGCTATCTAAGCGACCAACATCGCCAGTATCGAACCAATTTCCATCAAAGAATTTTGCGAGTGTCGGTTGCGCGCCGCTCAATGCCGGCACCGCTTTACCAGATCCAGATTCCTCCATGGATGAGGACGACGTCTCGGCTTTATTAGTCTCATATTCATTCATAACAATTTCACCCCGGACGCACACCGCGCCAATTTCTCCCACTTCACATTGCTTGCCGGTATTTGGGTCGTAAATGGCGATATCCGGACACATTGCCCGACCGGAACATCCGGGTTTCTCCAACTCGTAATTCGCTGGAGGACACGAAATGGGCATACATTCTGTCATACCGTACGACGGTAACACCACCGCTCCGTTAAACGTATTTCTCAACTGAGTGGAAAGCGTATGCGGTAATGGTCCCGCCGCTGCGGCGACCATGCGAATTTTCGAATATTCCAAAAATTTTGGGTTTTCCTCGCCAGACTTTTGAATCAACGCGTGCATAGTCGGAGCACCATAATACCAAGTCGACTCTCTCGCTTTCAGCGTCATCCAGAAATCTCTGGCATCGAAAAATGCCATCGCGGCTAACGACCCACCGGAAAAAATCGGCGCCAACACGTTCCTACAAATACCTCCAACGTGAAACAGCGGCATAAAGTTGCAGCACTTATCCGTATCGTTCAACTCGCACGACGAAGCAATCGCGATCGCCCCAACAGCTAATTGTGAAATCGTGATCGGCACAACTTTCTTCTTCCCACTCGACCCACTCGTGTGTAAGACCAACCCAACGCGCGCTCTCGGGTCTTCCATAAACGCGGACTTCAACTGCCTTCTACTGAAAACTTTTCGTTTAATTCTCATAGTATCAACCCGAAATGGATCGCCTTCCATCTCGAACATCCCGGATGTCTTTTCGTCTGGAACGATTAAAATCGGGATCAAACCTAACTGGTCCACCACGCTTTTAATCTTCTTCTCGCTATCCGCGGTATCTCTCTGGTACAAAATCACGCTCACGTTCGTGGACAAACACTCTGTCACAGTCTCCTCCACCGTCGTCTGTGGGTTAATAGGTACGCAACAGTGCTTATGCATGGTTGCCAATAAGCTCGTCACTAACGTAGGACCGTTTGGCACGCATACCGCAATCCGCAACGAATGCGCCGTCGCACCGCACCTCTCGAAATCTTTCTGACACCTGACGATAAATCTTTTCAACTCGTCGTGCGTCAAAGGCTGTCTGTGGTCCATGTGCCCACCGCTCAACGCGATATTATTCGTCTGTGGTAAAAGCTCCGTTAAACTCATATACGGAGGCAAATTATCGATGATCGCTTTATCTCGCAACATTCCCTTTTGGTGTAACTTTTCGCACCGATCCAACAACGGCCGAAGAGGTACCGAAGCTTCGTTTGCCGTGTGTAAAGCCTGTTCCACGACGACACCAGGAGACGACGCGCGAGGACTTCCACCTCGTTGTTCCATCTTGTTCCACAGAAAGGTTTGTGCGCGGCCTCTTGGACTCGACGCCGTCGACAAAAACGTCTCTACCGAGCGAAAAGGAGGAGGAGGAGGAGGAGGAGGAAGCGGCAGATTTGGAGCATTTTCCCCGAGAGTTCCCGCGGACGCAGGACCAATCGCATCCGCCCGTCCTCGTTCTCTCTCCGCATATCGAACGTCATCCGACGCCTCTCTTTCAAAACCGCTTTCTCTCGACATCGACGCGAGCCGTTCCATCTGTAAATCCTCGATGAGGTGTTGCGTCGTCTCTTCCATCGATTCTCGCGGGACAGAGATTGGAATAATCTCCTCCTCCTCCTCCTCATCCGCTGTGTCCAACAACGGCGTTTTGGTCGCGACATCGCGGTCCTCGTCGTCCTCCCTCGACGACATGACGCTCTCTCGCCGTTTCTCTCGTCAATATACTCGAGACTTCTTCGGGTCGTCGCAACACCACCTCTTCGTCCGATGAGTAGTAGTAGTATTCTTCGTTCGTCAAAAGCTTTTGTCGTTGTCGTCGTCGTCGTCGTGGTGTTGTTTGGAGAGAGAAAGGCTACTAAATTTTTTGTTGGATGAAAAAAGCGAGTAAAAAAAGTCGATTCCAAAGGTCGTCTGTGTTCAAAAGCGTCTCCTCAATCAATACTAAATAATGGCGCTTTCTTTTTCCCCTGCCAAAAATGCCAAAAAAAAACGAAAAAAAAAGGTGAAAAAAAACACAAAAAATTTTTGGGTCCCCGTAACAAACTATTGGACATCATCTTTGCCAACAACACAACGAGAGAGAAAAGAGCATCATATATCATCATCATCATCATCATCATCGATGGAACCAGACGAGCGGCCGCCGCCGAACGCGAACGCGAATTGCATCGGCCCGACGTCGGCCGCGGCTGGAACGTCGTCGGCGTGCGACGGGTGCCCGAACCAAAAAGAATGCGCGACAGGAAAATTTAGAAAACCGGAAGGTCCGAGCGACGAAGAACTCGCGATTGCCAGTCGACTGGCCAAATGCAAACGGATCGTGCTCGTCTTGTCGGGAAAAGGAGGCGTGGGGAAATCGACGATGGCACAAGCGATGGCGAGAGAACTCTCGGAAAGCAAGGAAAAGTGCGCAGTCGGACTGCTAGATATCGATATTTGCGGACCGTCGGTACCGACGATGACGAAAAAAGAAGGTGCCGACGTCCACAAAAGCAACAGCGGGTGGCAACCGGTGTACGTGACGGAAAATTTGAGCGTCATGTCAATCGGTTTCTTGTTGCCAAACAAAGACGACTCGGTCGTGTGGAGAGGACCGAGAAAGAATGGGTTGATTAAGCAGTTTTTGTGCGATACGGAGTGGGGGGAGTTGGATTATTTAATCGTCGACGCGCCGCCAGGAACGAGCGACGAACATTTGAGCATCGTGCAGTATGTAAAAGCCGGCGCGAAGATTGATGGGGCTCTCATTGTGACAACGCCACAAGAGGTTGCCATGGCAGACGTAAGGAAAGAGGTGAATTTTTGCGAGAAGACTGGAGTGAAGGTCTTAGGCGTGGTGGAGAACATGAGCGGATCGGATTTGAGATTGGGAGAGGTGACGTTTAGTTTGGACGATGAAGAGAAGGACGTGACGGAGTTGGTGAAGGAAGCGCTAAAGGCGAAAGGGTTAGATTGGGATCGTTTGACGATTGATTGTCCAGTGTTTGCAGCTACGAGGGGTGGAGCGGAGCAGATGTGTAGAGAGAAAGGGATTCCGTTTTTAGGGAAGGTTCCGTTGGATACCGGGATTGGGAGAGCAGGCGAGGACGGGGATTCCGTTTTTGGAGACGAGTCGAGAGCGGGAGCGAAGTCGAAAGCCGCGTTGAGATCAGTCGTAGGAAAACTAGTTACTAATTTACAATTATAATCTAAACTAATCGCTAAAGGAGCTAAAATAAACTAACTACAATAACAGACGAGATAGGATAAGTCTTCGAAGAATTCCACTTCTTCTTCTGACGGCTTCGATCGCTTCTCTTTCGATGGATGAAAGAAAAATAGATGACGTCGAATTTTGCTTTTTACGCTCGACGTGTTCGACGCACAGTTCTTCCCATCTTTCTTTCTGCGCGTTCAGTCGATACACGCGTTCTTCGTTCCATTTTTCTCGTGCCGCGTTCGACGCTTTCGTTTGGACTGGAGGCGACGACTCTATATTTTGAGCTCCCCCTTTATTCCTTCTTTCGAACACAGTCAAACGATCAAACGCGTTCGGCCAATTCGGAATGGGTACCACATCTTTCAATTCAAACTCCTCGTGTAACTTTTCCCGAAATTTCTGTCCGTCTGTTTCTCCATTCTCACCTTCCCCTACGTGCAACACGCAATTACCTTTGTAGTTGCTCAACGCGTCTAGAGCGACGAATCTAGCAACGTCTGGCGCATTGCCCCTCGCGTCTTCCGGCGGAGGCCAACACAAAAACAACGATTGATTTCCGTGTTCTCTTGCTTTTTCTGCACCTCCTACTTCGATCGTACAAAAAGGCGGCGGCGCTTCCTCCTCATTCGATGAGTTACATCCTCCCGACACGTACCCATTGGCTTTGTTTGCGAATTTATCGTATGCCCACGTATCCACGCCTTTGTCTCTCAACTTCTTCGCCCATAAACCTAAACCAGCACCGATTTCGCACACACCATTCGGCGAATACTTTTGAATGGTCTCCAAAGCCTCTCCATTCGGTACGGCCCACGAAAACATTCTCCGCAATGGAACTACGTTTGCGCGCACGTACAGCAACGCCAACACGTCATCATCCGTCTTCGATATCTCGCGAAGCCTTTCCATTCGCTCGTCGTATAAACTCTCGTAAGACGTTTCCATCATCTTCATTTCTTCGCCTTCGCCTTCCTTAATTCAAACTTTGAATTCAAACTGTCCACATCTGTCGTGGGATCGTAGCCGATGTCTTTCGACCCGGAGTTCATGAACACTCCTCTGCGAATCGCCGCCGACGACAGACCTTTTTCGCTCGTGGAAAGGGGATTGGACGGATTGTACGATACGTACAAAGGAAAGGCGAACGTGAGAGATGCAAAGAAGGTCAGAGCGAGCGCGATTGGTGCGTTCGATGTCTTGCGAGGGAGGTTCATGCGCGGTACCGCGAGGAAGAAGAATGACGAGTACATTGGAATTCTTTTGAATATATTCAAAAAACAAAGCTTCTAGGGGTGCGCGCATTCATCGTCATTTTCTCAATCTATTTGGAGTAATCTCTGGCGCCGAAAATGGTCGATCCGACTCGGACATTAGTGCTTCCCATCGCAATTGCATTCTCAAAATCTCCGCTCATTCCCATGGACAACTCTAACGCCTGTTCGTAATCGTCGCCCAACCCGAGCGCCTCGCACACTCGTTTTCGTTCTTCTTTCAAACGCTCAAAATTTTCCGGTCTCGATGTGTAATCCGGCATACCAATCGTCATTAACCCAATTAACTTCAACTGTTTGCAGTTATCTCTAATGTGTTTCGCTAAATCGACGACGTTCTCTCCCGGTGCGACTCCGTATTTACTCTCCTCGCCACTCGTGTTCACTTGTACCATGACGTCCAACAATCGCTCTTCGCGAAGCGACTTGCACTGCTCCACTGCGGCATTCAATTTATCCGCTAATTTTTTCGAATCCACGGTTTCCACGACCGTTAAATTCGGTATGCCTTGAACTAACGCTTTCGCTTTATTCGATTGTATGTGTCCGACGAAATGCCACCTGATATCGCTCGGCAGTTTCGGCGCTTTCTCGAGTATCTCCTGGACGTAGTTTTCCCCGAATATTTTGTGTCCGGCATCGTAGACTTCTTGGAGTTGTTCCACGGGTTTCATTTTAGAAACCGCCACCAAACGCGTCGCTCTCGTGGGAGGCGGCGACGCTTTTGAACACGCCGAGCTGATTCGAGAGAGCACGTCGGCGACGTTTCTCGCGGCGGTTGATGGCGTCATGGTTCGGTTACGTATAGAATCACTCTCTTAAAATCCCCTACCCAAAAGCAACGCTCCTCCGCGCGCTCGATCTCGCGCTCGTGCGTGTGTCCTTTCCGAGATACACCGCGAGCAAAGAAGATGCCTCCTCGAGTGGAGGAGAACGAACGACGGAGCGAACGAGCCTCCTCCGCGCGTTGTTTCGCGTCCGTTTCCTTCCGCTTCGGGACGACTTTGAGTTGTTGTTGTTGTTGTTGTTATCCTTTTGGATTGGAAAAAAGTGACGCGCTATTTTCGTCTCTCCACTTTTGACGCTTTCGCTTTCGCTCTCTTCCTCTCCCTTCGCGGTGTCCACCGCCGCGGTGCGCTCGCGGCGGTTGAAAAAGCAAAAAGCAGAAGCGTCGTGCCTCCTCCCTCTCTCTCGCGCGCGCGGTCGTCGTTCCCGCTTCGTCGAGCGCGTTGCGTTCGCGTGCATTCCGCCTCAGAAGGCCTCCCTTTACGGGGCACATCTTCGCGCGCGAAAGAAGAGAGAGAGAGAGAGAGAAAAAAAAAAGGCGAGGGAGAGCCGCCATGTCCAACC
>MDTG01199757.1_pt1 | contig 14779 bp, 13 predicted proteins | sample 811421 | NCBI WGS metagenome assembly MDTG01 (sample SAMN05326645, study PRJNA326480) | marine metagenome | isolation source: seawater | place: Pacific Ocean: South East | collected 2011
ACAGCAAATGTAGTCTTATATCCCCTTGCATATGTTGAATTGCTAGCTACAAATAATTTATCAGAAGCTAGTTTAGTTGCTCCGTAAAGATTTACAGGACTGGATGCTTTATCTGTTGATAGAGCTACAACTTTTTTAACATTTTGATCTATACATGCATCAATTAAATTCATAGCCCCATTTACATTGGTCTTAATGCATTCAAATGGATTATATTCAGCAGTTGGGACAATTTTTGTTGCTGCAGCATGAACGACATAATCTACATTTTCTAAAGCACGATAAAGTCTAGTATTATCTCGAACATCCCCAATAAAAAAGCGAATTCTTTTTTCATCTTTATACTTATTAGACATGTCCCATTGTTTCATTTCATCACGAGAGTAAACAATTATTCTTTTAGGATTATATTTTTTTAAAGTGAGCTCGATAAACTTACGACCAAAAGAGCCAGTGCCGCCAGTAACTAATATAGAGGAATTATTAAACACTTTTTTTTATTTTATCTTTTATATCAAAATTTTCACGAAGATTGATCATCTGTTCATAGGAGCATTCTGATTTTATTTCACCTTTGTCAAACATATATATTTTATTACACTTTTTTAAAGTATTTAAACGATGAGCGATTAATATAATAGTCATAGATTTATTAAGATTATTGACTGCATCCATAACAGCTTGTTCGGTTTGCATATCTAGAGCATTTGTTGCCTCATCAAGAATTAGTACTTTTGGGCTATTGTATAATGCTCTTGCAATACCAATACGTTGTCTTTGTCCTCCCGATAACCTTACTCCCCTTTCACCTATAGTGCTTTGATACTTATTTGGTAATTCATTAATAACAAATTCATGTAAATTAGCGATTTTTGCTGCTTTTTCTACAGCCTCTTGATCGATATTTTTTGGTTCAATCCCAAAAGCAATATTGGCAGAAATTGAGTCATCAGAAAGGAATATGAATTGAGGAACATAGCCAATGGATTTTTGCCAGTTTCTTGAATTTTCTTTTGTGATAATTTTTCCATCAACCTCTAATGAACCTTTTTGAGCCTCTAATAGACCTAAAATTATGTCTGCAGTAGTGGTTTTACCACTACCTGTAGATCCAACAAAACCAACTGTGGTGTTTAAATCGATTTTTAAACTAATATTTTTTAAAGCTGTTTTTGAGCTTTCTGGATAATCATAACTAATATTATTTAAATAAATTTCTTTTTTAAGATCTAGATTGTTATTATTTTTGGATAATGGAATTTTATTCAAATTCATTAAATCATTGAATATTTGATCTACTGAAGGGCCTGCATAGTTAAATTTTGTAAACGATGAATAAATAACTTGTAAAGATGGTATTAAACGGTACCCAGCAAAAGCATAAAGACTAATTATAGGTAATATTTCATTAAAATTACCTGTGAGTATCATAAGATAAAGTATTAATAATATAATGCCCCCAAAAGATACCGCTTCAACAAAAAATCTAGGTAATGACTCTATTGTTGCAGAAGAAGCTAAATTTTTAGCCATCGATAAATTAGGATTAGAAAAACGATTAACATATGTCTGCTCAAGCCCTCCTATTTTAATTTCTTTAATTGCACCAAAAGCCTCGCTTATAGATATGAAGCGTTTTTCATTACTTTTGAGACGTTCTTCACCAAGACGACTTATATAACTTTTTGAAAGTTTAAAAATTGCAAAATAAGAAAAGCCAAGCGTAAATCCAACAATTAGAGTAAGCTTTGGATCTGTAATGATTAATAAAGATAATATTGTAATGGTTACTGCACTTCTAGCTACTAATTCAATTAATGGTCCTATGCCACTACCCATTACCATACCAATCTCGTGTAGGATTTTTTTACCAAAGTCTGCGCTATGATGGTTTAAAAACCAGCTATATGGTTGACTTAAATATATTTCAATCAATCGTTTACTAATGCTGTGTTGAACTAGCTGAATAAATCGAATTTGAAAATAAATTGTAATAACCTTAATCGTAAGTGATGTAAGCAATAAGATGAAAACAATTATGCCAAGAGCAATTAAAAATTGTTGATGATTTTCTACACCAAATACAGAGAAATAAGTAAACATTGAATTCAAAATATAATTGGTCTCAATAAGATTTGGATTTGTAAGGACTGAAATAAAAGGCAATATTGAAGCTACACCAATCATTTCTAAAGTCGCCATAATTAAAATCAACATTAATAATAAAAAAGCACGCTTACGTTCAAATGGAGTAAGCATATATAGAAGTTTTTTTATTATTGACATATTGTTTAGATGAAAATTAAAACATCATTTATGATTATTTCATATTTTATTTTTTTAATATCATATTAAAAGTTTTTTACTACAAATATTAGTTTAATAAAGCTTTATCGTATTTTTAATTATTAATTAAATTACTTATTAGATTTTGAAGACTACGATTCTTTATATCAAAATTGAGTTGATCTTTAATGATACTATAATAATTTTTGTTCCACTGAGATTGTGTGCAATTATTGATGTTATCTAGTAATCTCTCAACCTCTTTATAATTTAATTTTTTAGATGAGAAAAAATTGTACTCTTTTTTATACGGACCTGGCCATCCAAAATAATAATTTGAACCTTTAATTTTTGCTGGAGCAAACATTGCTATCTTTTTTTTTCTTGAAATAGCTTCATACCCCATAGTTGAGAAGGAAAATATTATATTTTCAAATTTATCCATAATTTGATATTTTTTTTTCCAATGCGAACTTTGATGGAAAACACAGTTTGAATTGTAGATTTTTTTGTAAAAGTCTATTTCATTTTTTTGTCTTAATGACTCCTTTGATCTCCTTAAAAGTATATGGAGTTTTTTCCCAGACTTAGATAAATATTTATTTATAAAATAATGTAATCGTGTCCAATATTTTTCATTTTCTCGGTCAATACCATTTTTAATTTTTGGACTATCATGCACTTGAGATAGATATAGAAATTCATTTTTAAATTTTGTATTCTGAACTTTAACCAAATTATTTCTAAAATGCCCTAAAGGTCGATAATCTGACTTTAAAAGTTTTTGATAATTTGCGATATAGTGTTCATTTAAAGTAAAATAATAGTCACCATAAAAAATTTTAATATTCTTTGGCCATAATTTTTTTCTATCCTTAAACCATTTTTCAAAACGAAGACCATTCATAACTGATATAAAAGATATTTTTTTAAAATCCTTTTTAAATTCATACATTTCGAATCTTGCATCATTAAAAGTTATAATTACTTTAGGTGAAATAAACTTTATAAAATTTTTTGAATAAGTTTTAAAAGTAAAATCAAGAAATATTATTTGTTTTAGGTAAATCCAAAAGTAAATTTGTTTTTGTCGTAAATAGAGAATATTAAAATCTCTTTTAATTGTTTCTTTGAGTATAGAAGCATGAATTTCATCATAAAGAAGAATTTTATTTTTTTTAGGTAAGTTAAAACGAAAATTTATAACTGATAATAAATTAATTATATTTTTGAACATGATTTGTTAATTTTCTAAATATATTAAGATTTATAATATTCGTTTACACTAAATCTTTTTTTTTGCTATCATATTATTGTAAGAATTAAAAATGTTATTATCAAATTTATAATCAGTAAGTGTATGAAAAAAAAAATAAACATAGCAATTATATTAGCTAGGGGAGGTTCAAAAGGTATACCTGGTAAAAATCTAAAATACTTAAATGGTAAACCACTATTATATTGGTCAATACGCCAATGTTTAAACTGTGATCAAATTTCAAGCGTTTGGGTTAGTAGTGACTCAAGTAAAATATTAGAGTTTGCAAAAAAATCAGGAGCTAACACAATATTGAGGCCAGATAACATTTCTAAGGACAATTCATCGTCAGAGTCAGGTTGGCTCCATGCTATAAATTTTTTTGATAAAAAAAATATCTACCTTGATACTATTGTAGCTCTTCAAGCCACCTCCCCTTTGAGAGAGTCAAAAGATATCAAAAAAGCACTAAATTATTTTTATTCAAAAAAGATTGACAGTTTATTCTCTGGATCAAAAAATAATGAAATTTTTTTTAATTGGACAGGGCAAATATCTAAAATAAAACCAAATTATAATATTCGTAAGAGGACAAGAAGACAAAATTTAAAAAATATAATTTTGGAAAATGGATCATTTTATATTTTTGATAAGAATAAGTTTAAAAAAAATAAAAATAGATTATTTGGAAAAATTGGTATTTTTTTAATGAATAAAATTAAAAGTTTTCAAATTGACGAGTTGTATGAATTTGAAATTGTGCAGTCAATCATGAGAAATAAAAAGTGCAAAAAGGATTTTAATAATTTTGTATAAATCAAATGTTACCAAAATTATTTTTTTTAAAATACTTGTATCCTTTTATTAGTTCATCAATACCTTCACTTATAGAAATTTTTGGAATGAATCCTGTTTTTTCTATTTTTTCATTTGATACTACATAATTTCTTTGATCTGGATCTTTATTAAAATCATTGATGATAATATTCAGATTTAAAATTTTTAATTTAATAATTTCACATAATTCTTTTTTTGAAAGATTAGCATTTGACAAACCTACGTTATATATTTCTGATTTCATTTTATCAAAATTATTTATTGAATGGATAAATGCACGAGATACATCTTGGAGATGAATATAATTTCTTTTAAAATGTGACTCATATAAAACAATAAAGTTATCAAAGACCGCTCTAAAAACAAAATCATTTACTAATAAATCTAATCTCATTCTTGGAGACATTCCAAAAACAGTAGCCAACCTTAAACTTATTACATTCTCTTTTTGCATTAACACTTCTTCAATTTGTACTTTATCTTGAGCATAGGATGATATCGGATTCAAAGGAGATTTTTCATCACATAGATTATTTTTATCACCTGACCCATAGGCACTATTGGTTGTAGGCATGATTATTAATTGACCTTTGGAAATCATCTTAAATAAATCTATTATTGAGTCCTTGTTTGTTAATTTTGAATTAATTGGGTCTTTATCACAAGCTGGAGCGCCAACAATCGCAGCTAAGGGAATAATTAAATCACTTTTAATGATATACTCCTTTATATCATTAATATTTCTTACATCTGCGTTTACAATTTCCAAATTTTTATTTACACACAAGTGATTTAAACTTGTTTGACCATACATAAAATTATCTATAACTGTTACTTTGAAATTATTTTTTAATAAAATATTTGTTAAGACTGAGCCTATATATCCTGATCCACCGGTTATTAAAATTTTCATATATTTATTTTAATTATATCATTTACAAAATAGTTTTTATTAGATTTCTTTTTTAGAAGTTTAAAGTAACTATCTGCTCTTATTCCAAACCCACCTGTTCTTTTTGCAACAATATTATCTTGGGTGAATTTTTCACCTTTTTTTATATTTTCTTTAGCTACAAAATATTTTTTTAATTTTTTTACATTATTTTTTTCAGAAAGGACGATTTTTTTTGAACCATCACCCATAGCTAATTCTAAACCTCTAATATCTTGTACTATTTTAATAAAATCTTTTTTTTCCATTGATGCTCTATGATCTGGTCCTTTTAATTTTTTACTAACAGTGATGTGTTTTTCAAAACATTTTGCCCCTAAGGCTATCGATCCTAGTGCCACATTATTATCAATAACGTGGTCAGAGTATCCTACCAAACAATCAAACTTCTTTTTATAAGATTTAATAACTCTGATATTTGCATCTGAAGAAGAAGCAGGATAACTTCCAGTGCATTGCATAATGATAAATTTATTTTTTAAATATTTTTTTAAAATTTTTACACTCTTTTCAACTTCATCAAAATTACACATAGCAGTTGATAAAATTATTGGTTTCTTTTTTTTTGCTATATATTCAATTAATTGATGATTATTTGAGTCAGTAGAGGCGATTTTAAATATTTCCATTCCTAAACTATCAAGTAAATCGGTGCTTTTTTTATCATATGGAGTAGACATAAAAATTATTTTTTTTTGTTTACAATATCTAATAATTTCTTTGTGCATTTCATAATTAATTTCTTGTGATTTTAATAAATCAAACCAAGATTGTTTTTTGTCAGAACCTGTTGTTTCAATGTGATATTTTGCTTTTGGGGCTTTTTTCAAAATTATCTCATTTGCTATAAATGTTTGAAATTTAACAGCATCTGCCTTTGCTTCTACAGCAATGTCTATTAGTTTTTTTGCCAACTTAATACTACCATTGTGATTCACCCCAGCTTCAGCAATAATAAAACATTTATCTTTATCAGATATTTTTCTTTTATTACTTAAAATTATTTCGTTTTTTCTCATTATATTTTTTTAATAAATTTATACTGTTTTTAATATCAGATAACTTTGCATTTCTAAACTCTAAAATAATGGGAAGGTTTTGATTAAATAAATTGAGAAAAGGTAAATACTTTGACCTTATCGATAACGGTTTATGTTGATCATTAAATCCATCATTATCACTTATTTCAACTGCGATAATACGATTATTTAAAAATTTAATAAAGTTTCTTATTGAAAAGTTAAAATATTTTGATGCAAAATATGTATGGGGTAAATTAAAATTTATATATAGTTTTTCAGGTATTTCCTGAAAAAGTTTTTTATATTCTTTTGGTTCTTGCATAATTAAATAGTTTTGTTTTTGATTAGAGCCTTCTGTTTCTATTGCAATATTTATTTGTTTTTTTTTTGCATAATTAGATATTTTTCTTAAGGATTTAAGCATTGTATCAAAAGCCTCTGATCTTTTGGAAATATAATTTGTATCAAAATCAAAATCATAATTATTTTTTTTAAAATCGGTTTTTGGAACTGGGAGAGATAGAAAACCAGGATGAATAGTATAAAGCTGTGCTCCAATATCTTTGCAAAAGTCTATATTTGAAATAATTATATCTAAAGAATTTTTTTTAATATTGATATCTGATGAAGCTATATTAAGAACAAAATTTTCATTTTCTGAAGGTGGAAAAAAATTATGAACAAAAATTTTTTTTTTTTTAATTTTACTTATTATTTTTTTATACTTTTGCTTTGTTTCATATTTATGAGTTGATCCTATTTCTATACCATCTATTTCTAAATTATTTAATTGGCTTAATGCTTTTTGAAGATTTGATTTTTTTTGTTTAAAAAATGTTGTTGATACAAAGATCATAAATATCAATATTTTTTAATAAATTTATTCCTAAATTTTGCGAGCGGTAATGGTGGAAATATCATAGCTCTAATAAAATTTTCCCTCTTAATACCTTTCAAATCATTTTTTATAATACCTGCGTATGGAGCACCTCTTTTAAAATAAGTACTTTTACCTTTTTGTTTTCTACCAGGATATTTATTAAGAACTTTTTTAAGAGCTTCATCAAAGTAAAGTAAAGAAGTAAACATCACTCTGTAATAAAGAGTTGATTGTAAATCAAATTTTTTTATTTCTATTGATTTTTGCAGAATTATTTTACCATCATCGTATTTTTCATTCATATAATGGTAAGTGAAACCAGTTTTTTTTTCTCCATTCACCATTGCCCAGGTTATACTGCTACAACCTTTGTATTTAGGAAGTAATGATGGATGTAAATTAAAAGGTTTAAACTTTGAGAGTGACAAAACATTAGCTGGTATCTTAAATTTATAAGAAATAGAAATTATTAAATCAGGTTTGAAAGGAATATTTTTATAATTAATTTTTTTTGTTGTGTATAAAATTTTGTTTTTTTTACAAATTCTAATTATATCTGGTTCGAAATATTTTGGTAAATGTGTGTATACAAATACATGATATTTTTTTTTTATTAGAGATTCTAACGCTTCACATCCAGACCAATTAAATCCACATAAAATAATTTTTTTCAATTAAATTTCAGTCTCCCAAACATTTAAACCTTTAGTATCAAACTTAATTGGATAGTAACTTAAATTCATAGATTTAATCTTATTTAAAAAATTGAACCAATTTTTTGGCTGTATATAAAATAACATATAACCACCACCCCCTGTGCCCAATAACCTGCAGCCATCTGCTAAAGATTTATTGCATAGTTTTTTTTCTAAATCTAAGATCTTCTTATTAGTCATATTTTTATCTAATTTCTTTTTCAAATCCCAAGAAGACTGAATTAATTTACCAATATTGCTAACTTTCCCTCTGAGTAAATCTTCTTTAATTTTGTTAAATAAGACCTTAGATTTTTTTCCATAATCATCTATTTTTTCATTTTTAGATAATTTCGTTTGCATTGCTGATCCTTTATGAGGCATGTTTGTATCACATAAAATTATCCTTCTTTCTAATTCATCAAATAAATTATTTGGTAAAATTAAATTTTGAACTAGATTTTTATTTTCACTATATTCCATAAAATTACACCCTCCGAAAACTGTACTATATTGATCCTGCCACCCTCCTGTAACTCCTAACTCTATCCTTTCAACTTGAAATGCTAATTCAGCTATCTGATACTTATTTAATTTATAGGGTTGAATATAATTTATTGCACCAATTACAGCAGAGGAGACAGCTGCAGAACCACCTAAACCAGAGCCAGGTTTTACATCTGTTTCAACGAAAATTTCAAATCCAAAACTAGGTTTAAGTAGTTTAATGCATGACTTAATTAAATCAAGGTTTCCATCATATTTTATATTTTCATTTTTTTTCAAAATAATTTTTTTATTAAAATCATTTGAGCTAATAATAATTTTTTCATCATTTCTTTTTTTTAAATGAACATTACAAAACTTGTTTATGGTAAAAGAGATACTCGCTCCACTTTTTTCGAAGAAATATTTCGTAACATCTGTACCTCCACCAACAAAACTTATACGAGCTGGAGATCTAGATCTAACAATAATATTTTTATTAAATAAATTGATATCTTTTCTTTCAATAAATTTAATAACTTTTTTTTTCTGATCTAAAACTGGAATAACTTCAAATTTTTGATCTAAGAGTTTCAATATTTTATCAGTATCTTTTTCATCAGAAACATATTTAAAGTCCTTGTTGCTACATCTTTGTATATTTTCTTTAATTGTCCCTCCTTTTAAAAGATATCTTCTAATATCGCCATCACTTACTGAACCTATGATTATTTTTTTTTTATTAATAATATAAATAATTCTTTTTTTATTTTTCGAAATTTTATACATCGCATCTTTTATAGTTTTACCAGAGTCAATTAAGTAAAGATTAAATTTCATAATTTAATATTTTTCTCCCATTCATTTATTGAGTTTGCAATTAATTTTATATCTTTACTATTTAAATTTAATGATGATGGTAAATGTACAGAATTTAATGAAATATGGTAAGAATTTACAAAATTTTTTTTATCAAAAACATCTCTAAAATGTTTTGCAAATGAAACAGGAAAAATCATAGGACGGCATTCAATTTTTTTACTCTGCATATATTTTATAAATTTATTTCTTAAGTTTTGTTTTTTAAAGGTTATGGTAACAAACCATTCTACTGATGAAACATTTTTGGTTTTTGGGAAAATTTCATAGGTTTTGGCTTTTAAATATTCAATATAATTGTTTTTAATTAATTTTTTTTTTTTTAAAATATCGTTTAATTTGTTTAATTGAACTACTCCAATAGCTGCCTGCATAGCTGTCATTCTATAATTAAAACCTAAAGTTTGATGATAATATCTTTTTTCTTTTGTCATTCCATGATCTCGCAAAATTTTAATTTTTTCGTAAATTTTTTTTTTATTTGTTAAGATCATACCGCCCTCTCCAGTAGTAATTATCTTGTTTGCAAAAAAACTAAAACAAGAAACATCTCCAATTGTTCCACAGAGTTTGTCACCAACCTTAGCTCCAATGCTTTCTGCGACGTCTTCAATAATTTTTATCTTTTTATTTTGTATTACTTTTTTTATTTTATTAATGTCAACGGGATATCCAAAAGGATGGACGATCATTATTGCTTTTGTTTTTTTTGTAATTTTTTTTTCTAAATCTTTTAAACAAATACAAAAATTATCATTTTGAACATCAACCAAAATTAGTTTTGCACCAGTAAGTGCTATCATATTTGCTGGGGATATAAATGTTAGATTTGGACAAATAACCTCATCTCCTTTTCCAATATCTAGGGATAGCAAAGCCAGGTGTAGAGATGTTGTGCAATTAGAAGTTGCTATTGCATATTTAATTTTGTGAAATTTTGCAAATTTTTTTTCAAATTCCTCTATTATTTTTCCCTGAGATGAAATCCATCCAGCTTTTACAGTTTTATTTAAGCTTTTTATTTCCTCAGAGGAAATTATTGGAGTAAAAAAAGGAATATATTTATTCGATTTAATTGACATTATTATATTTTAATCCAAATTTAGTTAACACCAATTTAACAGTCATTAATTTAATTTGAATTTTTTTTCTAAAGTTACATTTTAATTTATCAGATATCTAATGATAAAAAATCTTCTACTTTTTCTAAGATAAAATGTCCTAAAAAAATATGACACTCTTGAATTCTTGCTGTATTATTTGACCCGATTAATAGAGATTTACTAGAAAGAGACTTGGCCTTTCCGCCATTTTTGCCTAATAAACTAACAGAGTAAATACCAATTTTATTTGCCTCTTTTAAGACTTTTAATATATTTTTCGAATTTCCAGAGGTTGAAATACAAATTAATACGTCATTTTTTCGCACTAATGCTTTGAAAGGTCTTAAAAATATGTCATCAAAACCAAAGTCATTACCACAAGCTGTGAGAGTTGAAGTATCTTGCGCCAAGCTCAAAGCAGGAATTGGGTTTCTATTAATGTGAGGTCTTAGCCTTACTAAAAATTCGGCAGCTAAATGTTGTGCATCAGCAGCAGAGCCTCCATTACCACAGAAAAGTAACTTGCCTCCCATTTTTAATTTTTTTTTAATTTTTTGAATTACTTCTGTGACATCCACTGAAATATCAAGTAAATCATGATGGGTTTTTATATTTTCTTCTAATTGGTTTTTAAAATCAATTTTAATTTTTGACATAGTGGTTAGATTGATCTCTTACAAAGTTAATCATGAAGAGTTTTCATATAATCTTTTAAGTTGTGTTGCTCTTTCCAGCCAAGATGGATAGTTTTTTTTGTTTTTAACAAAGCATCCATTCTATTTCCTTTTTTTGGAGCAGTTAATCTATATTTCATATTTAACAATCTTGCAATTTCTATAATACTATAATTTTTTTTTGAACCAATGCCATAACCATCGCCTAAGCCTTTTTTTCCTACTATCATAAGTCCATTAACTATATCATCAATATGAGTAAAACGCCTTTTTTGAGTGCCTGGGGAAGTGATAGGTAAAAATTTTGCCTTCTTTTTTTTTAAATATAAAAACTTTGCAATAACTGTAGCATATTTACCTCTAGATATTTCGTTTTTACCATAAACATTATAAAAATATGTTATTGCATATTTCAGATTAAACCACTTAGCATATTGTTTTAAAAATTCTGTATTTATTCTTTTTGAAAATGAATACGGACTTTCGATTTCATTTAATTGTTTTGAAAATTTTGTACTCGATCCTGAATAAATTAGTTTCGCATTATGATATTTTACTAATTTTAATATTTCTAAGAAAGGATATGAATTATAACTAAAAACTAAATCTATATCTTGAAAACTCTGTTCTACTCTTGAATACTCACCTAGGTGATAAATATAATCTAATTTAATTTTTTTATATAAATTGAAAATATCCTTTGTTTGTGATTTTTTATAATTAATACCTTTATGACAATTTGATTTTTTCCCAGTAAAAAAATTGTCAATTACGTACACCTTATTGCCACAATCTAATAATCTTTTTGCTAAGTTAGATCCAACGAAACCAGCCCCCCCGGTAATTAGTATTTTTTTGTTTTGAATTAATTTGTTATAGTTCATTAAGCTTTGATTATTATTATTATTTTTGTTGATTAGCAATTTTATTAGTGTCTAAAAAGCGCTATAAAAGCAATCATAAAATATATTTTTCATCTTAAATTATGATTAAGCACAATGTAAAATTCATTTTGTTAGTAATGATATAGACGTTATGGAATACAAAATCTTAACCATTATATTTTTGATCTCAATAACTCTGAATTTTCTTTTTATAAAAGTCGATTTTTTAAAAGATAGTGGTCCTAACAAACAGACTCAAGATATTCATCTTGGCAATACACCAAGATTAGGTGGTCTAATAATGGTAGTTTTATTTTTTGGATATCAGATTTTATCTTTAAATAGTTTAAGTATTTTATTTTGGTGTTCATTTCTAATTTTAATACCAGCTTTTTTAGAGGATTTAAGAATATCAGTTAATCCCTTAATTAGACTAACAGCTATTATAATTTCATGCTTTATATTAATTGTTAATTTGCCTGCTTTACCACAATTTAATTTTGGATTTCTAAACATCTTGTTTAATAACAATTTATTCCAAATAATTTTTTTCACTTTAGCTATGACAACAATTATAAATGGTCAAAATATTATTGATGGAACAAATGGGCTTTCCTCTTTGACTGCACTTTCAATTTTTGGAAGCATCTTTTTTTTAGGTGTTTATCTGAATGATTTATATGTAATTAAAATTAGCTCAGTAATAATTATCTTAATTATAGGTTTTTTATTTTTTAATTATCCACTTGGAAAAATATTTTTAGGTGACACTGGAAGCTATTTTTTAGGCTTAATCTCTAGTTACTTGATAATAGATATTTTTGCACAAAATCATGAGCTTTCATCTTGGTCTGCGGTAGTTATCTTTATCTATCCTTTACTTGAAGTAAGCACTTCATATTTTCGAAGAATTTTGAAGAGGAAGTCTCCTTTTTCCCCTGATAGCATGCACCTCCATTCTAAAATCTATAGTTTAATATTTATCAAAGTTAAGCATAAACAAATAGCTAATGCTTTAGTTGCTCCATTTTTGATAATATTTTGGCTTATCCCTCAATTAGTAGTTCCTTTAACTCTAAATAACCACCGTATTGCATTATTAGTAATTCTATTAGTATCAGTTCTTTATATAATTATTTACTTTTTTACACCCAGGTATCAAAAGTAAGTCATAAAAATATTTGAAAATAAAAGTATGGTTTACTGTTTTTCTATGTAAATAGATTGAGAGGGGAAAGCAAAAGAACTTTGACAAGAATCTACGATAGATTTTATGTTATAAGCTAAACTTTCTTTAATCGATAAGTACTTTGACCAGTCATTTGTGCTAGTAAAAGTATAAATCAAAATATCAATACTTGAGTCATTAAATTTATCAACTCTCACATATAGTTGGTATTCATCATTAACAATGAAATCAGAGTTATTTTTTATATAACTTTCAATTTCATGACAAATTTTCTTTAACTGGTCTGTGGAAGTATCGTATGTCAATCCTATAGTCCATTTTATGCGCCGATTTTTTCTATGAGAATAATTTAAAATAGCAGAGTCTGAGAAAACATAATTAGGTAAAGAAATAGATGAGGTATCAAACTGTCTAATTAAAGTAGACCTAAAACCAATATGCTCAACTGTTCCGATAGCATGTCCAGGAACCTCAATAAAATCGCCCAACTTAAATCTTTTTTCCATGATAATTAAAATACCCGAAATTAAATTTTTAAATAAATCCTGAGCTCCTAAAGCCACAGCAACACCGAATAATCCTAAACCAGCTATAATTGGGCCAATTTTGATACCCCAAGTTTCCAAAACTGCCACTATTCCCAAAAATATTATTAAATATTTCAAGGAACGCATTAACCATATAACTAAAGCTTTTGACAGAAGCTCCTCTAACTTTTGAAAAGCATTTGATAACGGTGATAATGATTGATGGAGTAACCAAAATACAAAAATTGTTATTAGTGTTTGGTTTATTTTATCTAAAACTAATCCTAATTGGCTATCACTATTAACGAAAAATCCCATAGTAATAAAAACTATTGTCAAGGGTAGTATTTTTAATGGTGGTGCTAGAGATTCAAAAAGTTTATCGTCAATTTTGTTACCAGTTTTTTTGACAATTGTTTTAATTTTAAAAACAATAACTCTGGCAAATAGACCTCTTAAAATAATTGAAATGATTAAAAAAACTAAAATTAAAATTAATTCAATTAGTGAAATACCTAAACTCTCTATTTGAATGGAGTTTAGAAAATAATTATTAAGTTTTGTTAGAATATCCATTTTCTTTTGTATTATATAAATATCTCATGAAATAGCCTAATGGCAACATCATAAAAACGTTATTCCAATTGTTATAAAGGCTCATATGAGGAACTAATGGCCACCAGTAAACAAATAAAATCATAGGGTATAATAGGTATTCAAAAGGTATCTTTTTTTTTTGATTTGATAATAATATAAAAAATAATTGCCTAATACCGATATTTGTTAAATATAGATAGAAAAACACTAAGAATAAAAATCCAAATATTCCTAATTCAGCTAAAGCTTGAATATAAATATGATGAGGATGAGAACTACATGATCTTTTTGTAATTTTATATTTATCTTTATTACAATGGTAACGAAAAGTATTTGTTCCAATGCCAAAAATTGGTTTATCAGCGAACATTTTAAATGCTGATAAATAGTGCTCTTCGTGGTGAGGACCATAAGGTAAGAAAGAGAATTTTGTATTACTTACCTGATCTAGAGTTTTATCAAGCATTCTCTCTTTAGCAGCAGGATTAATTTGAAGAATTGCATATATAA
>MDTG01403181.1_pt1 | contig 14778 bp, 11 predicted proteins | sample 811421 | NCBI WGS metagenome assembly MDTG01 (sample SAMN05326645, study PRJNA326480) | marine metagenome | isolation source: seawater | place: Pacific Ocean: South East | collected 2011
CACCTTACATGAAATACACCCTATCCGAAATAACCACAATTGTAGGCGCCCAATGGGGAGACGAAGGTAAAGGTAAAATCACAGATTTCTTTGCGGGGGGCTCAGACTACGTTGTCCGTTTTCATGGTGGTAATAATGCAGGGCATACGGTAATCGTTGATGGAAATGTTTTTAAGCTGCACCTAATTCCATCTGGTGTTATTTATGGTGGACCCTTGAGCATTATTGGCAATGGAGTCGTTATAGACCCAAAAGCCTTAATTGATGAAATCAATTATTTAAAAGATAAGGGTGTTGACCCAAAATTAATGGTAAGCGATAGGGCGCATGTAATTATGCCATATCACATTGCTCTTGATGGTGCCCTTTCTAATCATCAAGAGAGCCTTGCCGCTGGGAGCACCAATCGTGGCATTGCTCCTGTTTACGCTGATAAAATGTTTCGAAATGGAATTCGAATGATTGATCTATTAGAGCCTTCGGTGTTTTCTGAAAAATTAAATAAAGGATTCGCCTTTAATAAAAAATTGATAGAAAATGTATTGGGTCAATCTTTTAGCCCAACCATTGAAGAAGTATTAGAAACATATATTCAGTATGGCAAAATATTAGAACCTTATATTGCAGATGTTTCGGTAGAATTATACAAAGCACATATGCAGGGAAAGCGTATACTGTTTGAAGGGGCTCAAGGAATTAGTCTAGATGTGGATCACGGCATCTATCCTTTTACTACCTCATCTAATACTGCTGCTGGTCATATATCAATTGGGTCTGGGGTAACCTTTCATAAAGTGGATAGAATCATTGGTGTAACAAAAGCGTATTTAAGTAGAGTTGGCGAAAGCCCGTTACCAAGCGAGGCTGAAGATAGTGATGCAGATTTAATTCGAGAAAAAGGAGGTGAATACGGTACTACTACTGGAAGGCCAAGGCGCATTGGGTGGTTAGACCTGGTTCAAGTTCGTCAAGCCGTACGGGTAAGCGGATTAACAGAAATTGCTCTTACCAAGCTTGATGTGTTGAATAACATTCCTGAAATTCCAATATGTACATCATACAAAATAAACGATACTGAAACTAAAGAAATGCCTGCAAGCCTTACGCACTATCGCAATGCAAAGCCTGTTTATAAAAAACTGGCTGGCTGGGGAGATCTGCCGGAAGATGTTTGGGATAAGGGATACGATGCGCTACCAATTGAAATTAAAAATTATATCACTTTCATTGAAAATGAAGTGGGTTGCCCTGTCAAAATTGTATCAGTAGGTCCGCAGCGACATGAAACTATTATTAGATAGTTTTTTGTTATAAAAAGAATTTAATGGCATATTCTCTATGGCATTTACAAAAGAAATTGTCGATTTCAGCAATTTAGATACGCAAGGTATCAATAAAAAATTAGCTGAGCTAAACATACCTCTTACACCTGATGAGGTAATAAAAATTCAAAATGAAATGTTGGGACGCGCTCCTTCTCTTCCAGAGCTGGTTCTTTTTTCTATACAAGGATCTGAACACTGTAGCTATAAAAGCAGTCGCACTCATTTAAAACAATTTACGACAGAGGGTCCAGATGTAGTGCTTGGCGCGAAGGAAGATGCTGGAGTTGTTGCGGTAGCAACAGATCAAAGTGGAAATAGATGGTGTGTTGTTATGAGTCATGAAAGTCACAACCATCCATCCCAGATTGTTCCATACGAAGGCGCTGCTACTGGTGTTGGCGGTAATGTTCGTGATGTTATGTGTATGGGCGCAGAGGTTATAGCCTGTACAGATTCATTTCGATTTGGGGAAATAAATAATAAAAAAACCAAATGGATAAACGATGGTGTTGTCTCTGGAGTTGCTGGCTATGGAAATCCATTGGGTATACCAAATATTGGTGGTGACATTTATTATCATAGTGGATATAATGAGAATTGTCTTGTCACGCTTGTGACTCTTGGTATTGTAAGAGAAGATCATATTATCCATTCTTATGCACCGCAAAACGCGGATGGCTATGATTTAATTCTTATTGGTAAGCCTACAGATAATAGCGGATTTGGTGGTGCAAGCTTTGCTTCGCTTGAACTAGAAGAAGATAAAAAAGATCAAAATAAAGGTGCAGTACAAGAGCCAAATGCATTTTTAGAAAGACATCTATTAAAATCATCATATGCTTTATTTGATATAATAAAGGAGATGGGTTTAATTGATAAGGTTGGATTCAAGGATTTAGGGGCAGGGGGCGTCGCGTGTGCTAGCGTAGAGCTTGCTGAAACTTCAGGCTACGGTTCAGAGGTTTGGTTGGACAGGGTACACACTGGTATGGAAGGACTACATCCATCCGTCTATCTTTGTAGTGAAACACAGGAAAGGTTTATGTGGGTATGCCCACCAGATATAACGCAATTGATTTTAGATCATTATAATAAAACTTATAACCTTCCTGCTGTCAGCGATGGAGCAATGGCATCCCAGATTGGTAAAATAAGATCAGATGGTCAATATGTTGTGCATTATAATGGGGAAACAATCGTTGATGCTAAAGCCAATCAAGTTACTAGAGGGTTTTTATATGAAAGAAAATTCACGGCTATAAATAAAAGGGATGATACCCCGGAATTGAGTCAGGTTGCTGACTACGGTTCTGTATTATTAAAATTATTATCTCATGAAAACATTGCGAGCCGAAAAACGGTATATGATAAATATGATAAACAAGTACAAGGTAGAACAATGATAGAGTCTGGCCTAGCAGATAGCGGTGTTATGGCGCCATTTAATTCAAAAAATTATCCCAAAGAAATCAGACAAACAGGAATTGCCCTATCAACCGATCATAACCCTTTGTATGGTATGGTTGATCCTTATTGGGCTGGCGTAAATGCTGTAGTTGAATCTATGAGAAATGTTGCGGCAGTTGGGGCAACGCCCCATGCTCTTACAGATTGTTTATGTTTTGGAAATCCTGAAAAAGAAAATCAAATGTGGGAATTCGTAGAAAGTGTTCGTGGAATATCAGATGCATGTAGCACAATTACTTTAAAAGATAATCCAAGCCATGCCACCCCAATCATTGCCGGCAATGTTAGTTTCTATAATGAATCAAGAAGTGGCTCTATACCAGCAAGCCCAATTGTGAGTTGTCTTGGAAAAATTAATAATATCAACAAAACTATTGGTATGGCCTTTACATCTATTGGTTCTAATATAATTATGGTTGGTCAGCGTAAAAATGAAATGGGCGGATCTGCTTATTTTCATTTAAATAATGAATTGGGTTCGAATTTACCAAAACCGGATTTACAGGAGGTCAAAAACCAGATTTATGCATTAACCGATTGTATTGATAATGATAGAGTATTATCATGTCATGATATCTCAGATGGCGGAATTGCGGTGGCTTTAGCTGAAATGACATTTAAAAATAATATTGGCTGTAAGGTTTCGATCGAATCCAATTTAAGGGTCGATGAAATATTATTTTCAGAAACTGGTGGTTTTTTATTAGAGGCTAGCGATGAAAACATTGATAATATAACGAAATGCTTTTCTGAATATGATTTGGAAGTATTTGTTATTGGAAAAACTGTCAGCAATAACATAATGATTAATGATGCGCTTAATATATCAATTGAGCAAGGTCGAGATGCTTGGGAAAATGGATTAACAAACAAACTATGAAGATGCAATTTTGAAAAAAATAAACTATAAAGCAGCTGGGGTTGATATTGATGCTGGAAATGAGGCTGTTAATAAAATAAAAGGCAAGGTAAAATCTACATTTTCAGAAAATGTACTCACTGGAATTGGTGGGTTTGGTTCGCTGTATAGCCTTAAAGAGATTGCTTCAAAATATAAAGACCCCATAATGGTTCAGAGCATTGATGGTGTTGGAACTAAAACCATTATTGCAAGGAAAATGAAAAAATATGATACGATTGGTATAGATTTATTAAGCGCTGCAGCTAATGATATTTTAGTCATGGGTGCTAGGCCCTTGACTTTTTTAGACTACATCGCCAATGATAAGTTAGAACCTGATATAATTGATCAAATTGTCTCTGGCATGGTTACGGCATGTTCAGATACTGGTGTATCCCTTGTAGGTGGTGAAACTGCAGAAATGCCTGACACTTACCTTCCAGGTGAGCATGACTTAGTTGGGGTTATTACCGGGGTTGTTGAACGTGATAAAATAATTGATGGCAATAAAATAAATGTAGGCGATATAATACTTGGCTTACCATCTAATGGCTTGCATACCAATGGATATTCTTTTGCAAGAAAATTATTTTTTGAAATTGGTAAGTATGATATAAATGATGTCATTCCTGATCTAGAAACCTCTGTGGGGCTAGCATTGCTTGAACCACATATTAACTACACAAATCATATTTTTACTTTATTGGATTCAAATATTGAAATAAAAGGAATTGCTCATATTACCGGTGGGGGTATGGTTGAAAATATACCGCGCATCCTTCCCGATAGTTGTGGGGCAAAAATTGATTTAGGAACATGGCCAATTTTGCCTCTTTTTAAAACTATGCAATCAATTGGTTCAATTGATGATGATGAAATGTTCAGGACATTTAATATGGGAATTGGGATGGCAATTATAGTTGACCCATTAAAAGTTGATGATGTGAAAACTGTTTTAAGCAAACTAACCCCTGTATTTGAAATTGGAAAAATTTCCTCTGGAAACAAGGATGTAGTAATTGCATAAAATAGGTATAATTCAATTCCCGGGTTCAAACACTGAACGAGAAACATTTATGGCTTGTCTGCGTGTGGGAATGCAACCTCATGAGGTGTTGTGGAACAGCTCTCATGATATATTATCCGATTTGGATGGTTTTATTATTGTTGGTGGATTTTCATATGAAGACCGTTCTCGTGCAGGAATCATAGCCGCTTTGGATCCAATTATGGAGCAGATCAAAGCTGAATCAGAAAAAGGTAAACCTGTTCTTGGAATATGTAATGGTGCTCAAATATTGGTTGAAAGCGGTCTTGTCCCGGGTTTAAAAAATTATTCGATTGGGGCAGCACTAACAGATAACAAACGGGTTGTTGATGGAGAAGTTGTTGGCGTTGGTTATTATAATACTTGGACAAACCTTAAAATGTCAACAGAGCCAAATCGATGTGCCTTTACAAGAAAGCTGGATTCTAATACCCTTATTAATATTCCCCTTGCGCATGGTGAAGGTAGATTTGTTATGCCAGATGGTTTGCTACGGCAGGTTATTAAAAACAATCAGGTGGCATTCAAATATTCTGATGTCTCTGGAAAAATAATCAATGAGTTTCCAACAAACCCTAATGGATCAATAAACAATATTGCTGCTATATGCAATGGGGCTGGTAATATAATGGCAATGATGCCACACCCAGAAAGGACAACAAAAGGCGATGCAATATTCTTATCAATGAAGGAATTTATTGATCAGAAATATCCAATAATTAATCAATCATTAAATTATAATATTTCAAATATAGAGGCTAAAGATTTACAAATAAATGATAAATCAACGGAATGGGTAGTTGACTTAATTATTACTGACAATGAAGCAAAATCAGTTAATACGGCCTTGGGTCATCTTGGTTTTGATGTAGATGTTAATCGACAAATTCACTGGGAGATAAATATTGATGGCGACTCAACAGAGGTATTAAATAAAATAATGGATAGCGGGGAGCTTTTTAATTCCAATAAAGAATATATTATAAATAATCATGATAAATATGATGCATCGTTTTTAGTAAGGCCAAATGATGATATATACGGTCGGGCCAAATATGAGTCTCTTACTAAGCGTTTTGATATAAAAGAAATTTCTTACATAAAACGCGGAGTAATATGGAATGTAAATGTCAATAGCGGTAATTTAGATGATGAAATAAATTCAATTTTAACAACAAACATATTTTTTAACCCACATTGCTATGAATACTATAGAATCAACAAATAAATATAAAGAATCGATATCATCATCGATTGATAATACACTAACACATACAGATCTTAAATCTGGAACTAAGAAAACAGGTAAGGTTAGAGACCAATACGATCTTGGGAATAAACTGGTGCTAATTACTACTGATCGGCAAAGTGCATTTGACCGAGTGCTAGCATCTATACCATATAAAGGTCAAGTCCTTAACTTGACCAGTGCCTGGTGGTTTGAACAAACCAAGGATATTATTCAAAATCATGTTATTGATATACCTGACCCAAATGTAACGCTTGCTAAAAAATGTGATGTATTCCCAATTGAATTTGTCGTTAGAGGTTTTATTACTGGAAGCACGAGCACTTCACTATGGACTGTATATAATAATGGTGATAGAGAATATTGCGGCAACAAGCTACCGGAGGGTCTTCAAAAAAATCAGCGGCTAGAAAAAAATATGATTACCCCAACCACTAAAGAAGAACATCATGATAGGCCAATAGCCCCCGATGAAATTGTTAGCGAAGGCTGGATGTCTGAAGCGGATTGGAATTATTGCAGTAATAAGGCAATGGAGCTTTTTGAGTTTGGGCAAAAAACTGCATTAGCGCATGGCATGATTTTAGTAGACACAAAATATGAGATGGGTAAAGATGTTGATGGTAATATTTTATTAATTGATGAAATACATACTCCAGACTCTAGTAGATACTGGGTTGCTGATACTTACCAGGCAAGGATAGAAGATGGAAAAGAGCCGCAGAACATTGATAAAGAGTTTCTGAGGCTATGGTTTGTTGATAACTGTGATCCATATAATGATGAAACCCTACCTGATGCACCTGAAGAATTGGTTGTTGAACTTTCAAGACGATATATTTATTTATATGAAACTATTACCGGGAACGATTTTCCCTTTCCCAATAATGATTTAGCAATCAATGAAAGGATAAATCACAATTTAAAGGATAGTTTATGAAAGCTATAATTATAATGGGCTCTACAGCCGATGAGCCTCATGCTAAAAAAATAACTGATCAATTAGATCAATATAATATAAAATGGGAGCAACATGCAGCATCTGCACATAAGCAGCCATTAAAGGTTTTAGAAATATTGAACAATAATCAGGATGAAAAAAAAGTGATATACATCACAATTGCAGGGAGATCAAATGCCCTATCGGGTTTTGTTGCGGCTAATTCTGAATTTCCTACTATAGGGTGTCCTCCGTTTTCAGATAAATCTGACATGCTAGTAAACATTCACTCAACACTACAGATGCCAAGTCAAACACCGGTCTTAACAGTTATTGATCCAGGAAACTGCGCGTTAGCTGTAAAACGGATTTTTGGTGTATGACTACAATAAAATAAATAAGGAGTAGTGTGAACGAAAGAATTTCACCGCTTGATGGTCGTTATGCTTCTAGCATAGCAGACCTTCTCCCGTATTTTAGTGAAACAGCCCTGATGCGCTATCGATTACAGATAGAAATAGAATATCTAATTGCGCTATCAAACGAAAAGTCAATAAAAGAGTTATCTCCAATTAGTAAGCAAAAACAAGATGGATATAGAAAAATCTATTTGGATTTTAATAATGCAGGCGCAAGAAGAATTAAAAAAATTGAAAACAAAACAAACCACGATGTTAAAGCGGTTGAATATTATATTCGTGAAAAAGTTGACAAATCATTACATCCCTGGATTCATTTTGCGCTAACATCTGAAGATATAAATAATCTATCGTATACGCTCATGTGGAAAAATGCATTAGAAAATGTTTTTAGCCCTCTAATTAAATCGCTAAATACAGAATTGAAAAAGCTTGCAAGGCAATATAGCACTGTTCCTATGCTATCCATGACACATGGGCAGCCTGCCACTCCAACTACATTTGGAAAAGAGTTAGCTGTATATCATACTAGATTAAAACGCCAAGCTATTCAAATAAAATCACAATCATTTCTTGGAAAATTTGGTGGTGCTACCGGAACATGGTCCACGCATTATGTCGCTTACCCAAATGTAAATTGGATGCTATTTGCTAAAGGGTTTATTAAATCGGTCGGATTAGAGCCAAATCTAATTACAACACAAATAGAGCCACATGATTCAATGTCTGAGAGCTATCATCAAATGGTGCGTGTCAATTCAATACTAATTGATCTAAGTAGAGATTTTTGGTATTATATATCGCGTGGTATTCTTGAGCAAAAAAAAATCAAAGATGAAGTTGGTTCATCGGCTATGCCACATAAAATTAATCCAATCCAATTTGAAAACGCTGAGGGAAATATGGGGATCTCAAATGCTATTTTAAACCATCTTGCTATAAAGCTTCCAATTTCACGAATGCAACGGGATCTTAGCGATTCTACAGTGTTAAGAAATCAAGGGGTTGCTATGGGGCATTCAGTATTGGCAATAAAAAATATTTTGAAAGGCCTTAAGCGCATTAAAATTAACAAAACTCAATTAGACATCGAGCTGAATAATCATTGGGAAGTTCTAGCAGAAGCAATACAAACAATATTGCGTAAAAATGGGAATGATAGCGCCTATGAAAAACTTAAAGAATTGACAAGAGGGCATAATATCAATCAAAAATCATTGGAATCCTTTATTATGGAGCTAAACATTTCAGATAATGAAAAGAGGCGCCTGCTTTCATTAACGCCACATAATTATATCGGTTTAGCTTCAAAAATTACTGGATTGATATAAATGTGTGGAATTGTAGGAATATATAATACAAAAAATGATGTATGCACCGATATCTATGATGCATTGATTCAGGTTCAACATCGTGGTCAAGACGCTGCCGGAATCGCTACCTGGGACAACACAAAAATGTTTACATATAAAGAGCTTGGCTTAGTTAGTGAGGTCTTTAAATCAAATGAGTTGCTTAAGCTTTCAGGAAATATTGGGATTGGACATGTGCGCTATCCTACATCTGGTTGCGATGATGTTACTGAGTCGCAACCTTTTTACACAGCAAACCCTGTAAGTATAACTCTTGCTCATAATGGAACGCTCACAAACAGTGATCGTATTAAAACAAAATTATTAAAAACACGCTTTTGCCAATTTAATACAGATTCGGACTCAGAGGTTTTGTTAAATCTTTTTGCCTATGAGCTATCAAGAACAAACTTCAAAAAATTAAATAAAACACATGTTTTCAAAGCGCTAGAGAGTGTTTATAAAAATGTTTCGGGTGGATTTGCAGTAATAATGATCGTGGCTGGTATTGGAGTTGTTGCGTTTAGGGATAAGCATGGTATTAGGCCAATCGTTTTGGGTAAAAATAATAATGGATATATGCTTGCTTCAGAAAGTAGCGCCCTTACAGCATTAGGTTTTAAATATCTACAAGATATAGGTCCAGGCCAAGCGGTTGTTATTGGTGAAGATGGAAAGTTATCGCAAAAGGTTCTTGTAAAGAATATTCGTCACAACCCTTGTCTATTTGAATTTGTTTATTTTTCTCGCCCTGACTCTACGATTGATTCAATATCGGTACATAAGGCAAGATTGAGAATGGGAGATTATTTAGGTGAAAAAATAATTAAGGAATATGATTCATTAAATATAGATGTGGTTATTCCGATTCCAGACACCAGCAGAACCTGCGCAATGCAAGTAGCTTACAAGGTTGGTGCAAAATATCGCGAAGGGTTTATGAAAAATAGATATATAGGCAGAACATTTATTATGCCAGGACAATCAACCAGAAAAAAATCTGTAGCGCAAAAATTGAATCCGATTGAACTCGAATTCAAAGGAAAAAATGTGCTACTTATTGACGATTCAATTGTTAGGGGACATACATCTAAAAAAATAATTCAAATGGTAAGAAAATGTGGTGCAAAGAAGGTATTTTTTGCATCTGCTTCTCCACCTGTTAGGTTCCAAAATGTATATGGTATTGATATGCCAGCTACAAAAGAATTGATTGCACATAATAAATCTATAAGACAAATTAAAAATTACATTGGGGCAGATGAGTTGATATACCAAGACCTTGATGATCTGAAGCGATCTGCGCAAATGGGAAACCCAGATATTGAAAATTTTGAAGATTCTGTTTTCTCTGGGAAATACTGTACGGGAGATGTCACTAAAGAATTTCTAAATAATCTTGAAAATAGTCGCGAAGACTCTAAGCGAATAGCCTAGTGGCTTAATAGGTGTTGTACAATATATTAGTCATTGGATCTGGAGCAAGAGAACATGCTCTTGTAAAAACCTTATCATTATCAAAATTGGATCATAATATTTTCTGCATAGGAAGTAGTCATAATCCAGGTATTATGGAATTATGCATGGAGTATATTGTTGGTGATTTTAATAATCCAAGTTTTGTTGCTGGCTATGCAATTAAAAATAATATAAACTATGCAATCATAGGTCCCGAAAACCCTCTAGAAGCTGGATTAGCAGATGTCTTATGGGATAATAATATTAAAGTAATTGGCCCTAGTAAAGAATTAGCAATGATTGAAACATCTAAAAGCTTCACTAGAAATCTGCAAGCTGACTATAAAATTCCAGGAGCCCCTATGTTTAAATCATTTACGTCTTTAAGCGGTGTTAAAGAATATTTTGATGAATTAAACAATGAATTTGTGATTAAGTACGATGGGCTTGCTGGCGGTAAAGGGGTTAAGGTATTTGGCGAACATATTATAACCATTTCTGATGCATTAGACTATTGTAATAGTCTAATTAAAGATGGGGGAAGTTTTGTAGTCGAAGAAAAGTTTGTTGGTGAAGAGTTTTCACTAATGAGTTTTTGTGATGGAAAAAATATTCAACATATGCCGATAGTGCAAGACCATAAAAGAGCTTATGAAAACGATACGGGTCCCAATACTGGAGGAATGGGAACATACTCTGATTCCGATCATTCTTTGCCTTTTTTACAAGCCCGTGATCTAGAAAAAGCAAAAAAAATAAACACGCTGACAATGCAGGCCTTGAAAAATAAAACAGGTAAAGACTATATTGGAATACTATACGGCGGATTTATGGCAGTTAAGGATGGCATTAAACTAATTGAGTATAATGCGAGATTTGGTGACCCAGAAGCAATGAATGTTTTGTCGATATTAAAAACTGATCTAATTGATATATGTATTAAAATGGTATCGGGTGATTTAGATAAAATTAAAATCGTATTTGAAAATAAAGCCACGGTATGCAAGTATTCTGTTCCGAATGGGTACCCCGACGATCCTGTCAAAGATCAATTAATTGATGTCAGTAAAATCAAAAATAAAGAACAAATATTCTATGCATCAGTGGATATAATAAATGGGGAGTTAATTGAAACGGGTAGCAGAACATTAGCAGTCACATCAATAGCAGACACAATTATTGATGCGGAAAAATCTGCTGAAGAAAATATTAAAAAGGTTAAGGGTCCTCTTTTTCATCGTACTGATATTGGAACTCAAGAATTAATTGATAGAAGAAAAGCAAATATGGAAAAGATTCGATGTTAAAATTAGGAGTTTTAGGCTCAACAAAAGGAACAGACTTGCAGGCAATTATTAATGCTATAGAGTTGGGCATATTGAATGCTGAAATAAATATGGTTATATCTAATATTCAGAATGCATATATACTTGAAAGGGCCAATAAGCACAGCATACCTAATAAATTCATTTCTGACAAAAATATTGGTCGGGATGAATTTGCAAATATTCTCACAGAGAATTTTTCTAGATGTAATGTTGATATCATTTTATTAATAGGTTTTATGAAAATTTTATCGAATAAATTTTGTCAAGAGTGGAAAGATAAAATTCTTAATGTACACCCATCGTTACTTCCTAAATATGCTGGTGGTATAAACAATGATGTTCATAAACAAGTGCTATTAAATAATGATAATGAAACAGGCTGTACCATACATTTTGTAACTGAGGATGTAGATGGGGGACCTATCTTAATTCAAAAAAAATGTGCGGTTTTTAAAGATGATAATGTTGATTCATTAAAACAGAGGGTGCAAAAACTTGAAGGAAAAGCATTTATTGAAGCTATTAATATGATTGAGAAAAAAACCTATGCTTAATGATATAATAATTAATGAGGAGCCCATCAAAATTAACAGGGCGCTTATTTCAGTATATGATAAAACTAATGTTGTTGATCTATCAGAAAAGTTGGACGCTTTAAATGTCGAAATTATTTCAACTGGGGGAACAGCAAATAAACTAAAACAGTCTAATATACCCGTAACTGATTTAAATAATTTTACTGGATTCCCAGAAATAATGGATGGAAGGGTTAAAACACTAAATCCATTAATAGCTGGTGGTGTGTTGGCCCTACGAGATGTTCATGATTCCGAAGTTACTGAAAATAATATTCAATATATTGATTTGGTTGTATGTAACCTATATCCTTTTGCTAAAACCGTATCGCAAGATAATTGCTCTCTATCAATGGCGTTAGAAAATATTGATATTGGTGGCCCAACAATGATTCGTTCAGCCGCCAAAAATCTTGGTTGGGTGTGCGTCATTGTAGACCCTGATGATTATAATAATTTAATTCAATGCTTAGATGGTGACGGAAACGTATCTTACGAATTTAGAGCAAAAATGGCAAAAAAAGCATTTATGCTTACAGCACAATATGAATCTGCGATCAATCAATATTTTTCTGATGATGAATTTCCAGATCAATTAAGTATGGCATATAAAAAATTTGCTGATTTACGTTATGGTGAAAACCCACAACAAAAATCCTCAGTATATATTAATGAACAATCTATTGCAGGTATATTGAGATCAACTATTCATCAAGGAAAGGAATTATCATATAATAACATTATGGATGCCGATGCGGCCGTATCATGTATTACAGAATTTAAGGATGCAGCTTGTGCTATAATTAAACATGCAAATCCATGTGGTGCAGCTATATCAGATAATATTAATGATGCCTTTATAAACGCATTGAACGCTGATCGCCTATCAGCGTTTGGCGGAGTTGTTGCATTAAATCGTGAATGTAATAAGAACATCGCTACCCAGTTGAAGGATTTTTTTATTGAAATTATTGTGGCTCCAGGATTTACTGATAATGCATTAGATATTTTCTCTAATAAAAAAAATCTTCGTGTAATAGAATTGAAAAATTTAAACCAATTTAAAGAGGCAACCGCCATGCGAAATATTCATGGTGGATTATTATTACAACATGATGATTCTATTATACTAAATATTGAAAAACTCAAATCGGTTACCAATAATTCTATAAATCAATCAGATCATCAAACTATCCTTTTTGGCTGGTCTGTATTAAAACATGTTAAATCTAATGGCATATTAATCGTCAAGAATGGTACTACTCTAGGAGTTGGCGCGGGTCAGGTTAGTCGTGTGGATTCCGTTGATATCGCTATTGCTAAATCAAAGGACCAGCTTGATGGTTCAATATTACTTTCTGATGCATTTTTCCCATTTAGAGATAGCATTGATAAAATTGCTGCAAGCGGTATCAAAACTATTATTCAGCCTGGTGGATCCGTAAGGGATCAGGAAATTATTGATGCGTGCAATGAACATTCAATTGCTATGGCATTAACTGGGGTTCGCTGTTTTAAACACTAATACTGAGGAACAGATGGGTCTATTTCGCTCGACCATGATCTTATCCCACCCGTAAAATTAATAGCATTATAGCCCTCATTATTTAGAAATTTACAAACCCTAGCTGATCTAAATCCGCCGTGGCACATAACTACTATAAGTTCATTTTTATTTAATTCATCATGCCTGCCTTGTATTTCGCCCATGGGTATATGTTTATGTGGATCAATTTTTGCTATACTTAATTCATCATTTTCACGAACATCTAAAAGAGTAAAATTTTTATTATTATCTTTTAATTTCTTTAATTCTTGTGCATTTATTGAATTCACAACTCCTCCAATCAAAATCTTCGATATTTAAATTGCCGATGTTAAATTTACAATTCTTATATGGGATATAATCAATGGTTTTAATCATAGCTATGATTGCTTTTTTGGTAGTTACCGTCTTATTTGTACTTGATACTGCAAAAGATCAAACTACAACAAGCGAGGTTTCTACATATCTTTCCCCTTTTGAGTCGGGGACCTTTGTGCGTCATAATTATGCAGCATCAATAGATTCCGTTTGGCGTGCTATATCTAATCTTTCAGATTATAATTATTGGTTTCCCGGTGTTGGTAGAATTCTACCAGTTGTAGATACTGATAGGTATGTACATCGATATTCATTTGATAAATTTATTTTTGCTCCCGGTTCATTATTAAAGATAAAGCCCAAGGGGCCGTTTCCTAATGGTAAAGCTATGATTGCGTCAGTTGTGCCAAACAAGAAACTGGAAATGATTATGCAATACAACCCTTTGCATAAGGAGTATGTTTCATTTGATCTAAATACACATTCTGAAGGCACTACTCTATCCTGCACAAGAAAAAGCTATGGTCCCTTTTCATTTATGAGTGTATGGGGCTTCGATAGTAACAAATCAAAAATATTAGATAATCTAGGCTATTTGATACCTGAAGAAGAATTTAAATCTGACACACAAAATTCAAAGGAATCAACTACCTCAGATTCATCAACTGATAATTTGTTTGCTGACCGTAATCAAATGGCGGCTTATTTAGTTAATAAAACACTAGATGGTGATACAAACATAATAAAAGCAACAAATGATGTCTATGCAAGGGGAAAAGCTAAAGCGCTATTGATTAAAATCAATAAGGGCACAGCAGAACGGCCAGCTATGCCAGAGGCTGGAGTGGCTTC
>MDTG01439827.1_pt1 | contig 14777 bp, 14 predicted proteins | sample 811421 | NCBI WGS metagenome assembly MDTG01 (sample SAMN05326645, study PRJNA326480) | marine metagenome | isolation source: seawater | place: Pacific Ocean: South East | collected 2011
CATAGATTTCACTTTTTAACCTCGGAATTTACTAAAATATTGTTTAAAGAAAAAAATAACAAAAATTTTCTTGATAATTATTTTGATAATTTCTTTAAATATTGGACCAACTTTAAAAATGATAATGGTGAAAAAAAAATGATAACAGGCTTCTCACCTTTTTTTTGTAAAGGTAATTTAATTGAACAATTGAATTCTCACAAAAGATTAAGCATTATACACATCTATAGAGATCCTTACTCATGGTGGTATTCTGCAAAAAATTTTAAAGAAATTTATAAAGATATTAGCTCTGTTAAGAAATTTTGGTTGAGATCTCAAGTCGAAGCTTTAAAGGCAAAATCAAAATTTGAAGATAAAGTTTTTATAATACAATTTAATGACCTAATCAAAAAAAGGTCAAAGTTAATGAGATTTTTGTGTAAAAAATTTTCTATTAAATATGATAGTAAATTAATGTTTCCAACTTTTAATGGTCAAATTATAGAAAATGATAGCTCTTTTAAAAAACAGAAGGTTGACAAGTATGGAATTGTCAATGCAACAACAAATAGATATAAAAAAGGACTTGCTAAAAACGATTATTTAAAGATTAGAAAAGAAACTTTTAAAATTTGTAAAGAACTAGAAAAAAGATCAATAAAATTAAAATGAAAATCCTTAAAATTTTATCTCAAGGAGTCAAAAAAACAGAACTTAAAAAAGAATTTTTATATGTCATAACCATTTCTCTCGCAGCTGCATTCTTTGAGTTACTTGGTTTGGGGGCATTTAGTTATTTAATGACTATAATTTTTTCTGAAGGGAATTTAAACAATAATATTTTTTCATCAATTACAATTTTAGAAAATCTTGAATTAAATAAAAAACAAATTGTAATCATTTTTGTAATATTGTTTATAATTAACAGCCTTATTTCATTTTTAAGCAATTATTTAATTCAAAAAATAATTGTAAAAAAATATCATCATTTTCGAACTTTTGTATTTAATGAAAATATTAAAAAAAAGATGCATGAAATGACCAACATTAATTTAAATCAACTAATCAATAAAATAAATATAGACCCTGGAAAATTTTTGAATATTGGTTTTGGATCGTTGTGTATTATTTTTAAAAATTTAATTATAATATCTATAATTTTAAGTTATTTAATATATTTTAATATTTATACAATTTATATCCTGATTTTTTTTATTGGGGTGTTTGCAATTTTTTTTATTCCTCAAATTAACAAGACATTTAAAAAAATATCAATATTAGAGAGATCTTATAATATTGAGTCATTCATGTCTCCAGCGAGCATTATTCAGAATTTTAAGGAAATAAAATTATTCTTTGCGGAAAGTTTTTTTGCCAAAAAATTTTATGAAAGTTCAAATAAATTATATCGCACTCAATTAAAACTGAGTATTCTAAGGAATGTACCCAAGCCATTAATTGAATTATGTTTAATTCTAATAGTTAGTATATTTTTTATAAATTTTTCAGAGGTAAACTCAAAAGATGAAACTTTTATTTTTTTTTCTACTTTAGTATTTGCACTAGTTAGATTGATTCCTTATGTGATACAGATTGCCAGATCTTTCACTGAAATATTGGGAGCTCAAGAATATTTTTTAAATTTTTTAAATTCAGATTACCCAAAAGTTCAATTAAATAAAAGAATAGTTATAGATGCAATTTCATCCAATCAAGATATTGGAAAATTTAAATCTGAGGAAAATTTTGATGTAAAAAATATAAAATTTAAAAACGTTAAATTTAGTTTTAAAGATAAGGAAATATTTAATGAGATTAATTTAGATATAAATAAAGGAGAAAAAATTTTAATATATGGAGATTCTGGGGAGGGCAAATCAGTGTTACTTGATTTAATTTGTGGTTTTAGAGAACCTTTCTTTGGTGAAATCTTAATTAATGGGGAAAAGATTAATTATCAATTACTTAAATTTTTACAAAAAAAAATTGGTTTAATTTCGCAAAATATTCCACTTGTAAATTCTTCTCTAATCGAAAATATTGGGTTTGGAAAAAACATAAATGAAATAGATATCAATAAAGTAAAAAAATCCCTTAAATTAGCCGGGCTCGAAGAATTTTGTACTGATCAAAAAATGTTAAATTTTAAAATTAATTCTGATTTTAGAAATATTTCTGAGGGACAAGCCAAAAGACTTGGTTTAGCTAGATTAATATATTTTGATAAAAAAATAATCCTTTTGGATGAAACAACGGCTAATTTAGATAAAAAGTTAGAAAAAGAGATATTAAGTGATTTACTTAATAAAGATGATTTAACATTGATTTTAGTGAGCCATGATCCAAATCTAAGAGATTTTTTTAAAAAAATTTATAAGGTTGAAAATAAAAAAGTATTACAAGTAAAAAAATGAAATTTTTTATTAAGAAAATTATATTTAAGCTGAATAGTATTTTAAAGCGTCATAATTTGAGGGTGACTATACAAAGCACAAAAAAATTATTTAATTTTGAAAGTTTGTCTAATTCAGAAATACAAAAAATTAAAAAAATTTTAAAGCTTACGATGGTAAGTGAGGAAAATATAATTTTTTTGGTATCTGCAATAAAATATTTAAAGAAAAATCAAATCGAAGGTGATTATGCCGAAACTGGAATATGGAAGGGTGGCATAAGTATTTTAAGTTACCAAATGTTTTCAGAAAAAATTAAAAAAAATAAACATTTTTATTTATATGATACATTTGAAGGTATGACAAAACCTGGTAAATTTGATAAAAAACTTAATAAAGATTTATCCCAAGTAATGGATAAGTGGAAAAAAACATCAAAAACAAAAGAAGGTTGGAATTTTTCCTCACTAAACGAAGTTAAAAATAATATTATTAGAATATGTGGAAAACGAAGTCTAACAGATTTTACTTTTATCAAAGGGAAAGTAGAAAAGTCTTTAAAAAATAAAAAAAATTTACCAAAAAAGATATGCCTATTAAGACTTGATACAGATTTTTATAATTCTACAAGGGCTGAATTAAAATATCTGTTTGATAGAGTTTCTAAAGGCGGCATAATAATTTTTGATGATTATTCAAATTGGCTTGGAGCGAAAAAGGCTATTGATAATTTTCTCAAAAACAAAAAATACTTATTATGCAAGATTGATAATAATAGTAGATTTATTCTTAAATGATAAACCCCCTTCATAGATTTTTTTTTGATGGTTTTGTTTATAGGTTAATTGTAAAATTTATTAAAATTATTGGTTTAATAAATTATCATCGAGAAAAAAGAATTAGAAATATTTTTGTCAAATCAACATTTAATAATTTTAAATTTAGCATTGATACTGAAGATCCAAAAAAGTTTAAATTTCCGACAAAACTTCTGAGATCATGGGGGTTATATGAGCCCCTTACTTCCCTTACTTTAAAAAAATATGTTAAAGAAAATTACAACATTCTTGAAATAGGATCTGCCTATGGATATTTTACAATTCAATTTTCAAAATTATCAAAAAAGGGGATCATTTATGCTGTTGAACCTAATTCTAATTATTATCAAAACTATTTAACAAAAAATATCGAGATAAATAAACTTGACAATGTAAAGTTGTTCTGTACCGCAATAGGCGATGAACATGTTATAAATGTTAAAGGGAAAAGTCTAAGAACTATATCTTTTAAAGATTTTCACGATAAAAATATCAAAAAGGATTTAGATTTTATTTTTATAGATGTAGATGCAAGAAATTTGAAGGGTGAAATAGTAAGAAATGAAATCAAAATATTAAAACAGATTTTTGAATTTTATCCAAAAAATAAGCGACCAAAAATTTTTGTTGAAAGTAAGCATTTTGAAGATATTTTTGATCTTGTTAGAAAAAATAGTTACACCATAAAAAATGTAACTAGCAGACACTTTTTATTATTACCGTTTTAAACAAATTTTTTATAAATTTTTCTTTGAATTTTTGAAAACAGGTTATTACCTAATAGATTTTTAAAGAAAAATTGAGATTGTTTCATTTTCCAATTATCATGAAGACCATGACTCATACATGTTCCGCAATATTCATTATTTTTTCTCAATTCATGAATTTTATCATGAGGAAGTTCTAAAAAATTATCAACTACTTTTAAACCAGTGTTATAGACCGCACAACATAATCCTACACTTCCGTCAACCCTTATTGGTGTTTTATATTCACGTTTTGTGCAATAACTTGTTAGATTATTCCTTTTCGATTTTGATTTCTTTTTCCACTCTTTATATTCTTCATAAGGATCTACAAATAGTAAGTTGATTAACTTTTTGTCCTTATCGTTTATTTCATTTTTTTTGTTGTTATGTTCATTCTCTTTACCATTTTTACTCATTATATAAGATAAGTTTTTTTCAATTGGCATTAATTTTGCAATTATAGGAATAAATTTAAAACTCAATTCTTTACATAGCTTTTTCATATCTTCAAAATCTTCTGAAAAATTATGTTTATAGACATGATAGCAAACTTGAAAATCAGTATTTACTTTAAATTGATCAGCATACTGTCTTAATTTATACATATGTGATTTAACTTTAAAAATATTTCCTCTTGCATGAGTAGTCGAGTAAATATCTGAGGAAAAACCAGATATTGAAATTTGAAATTCATTAGGATTAGACTTTATTATTGATCTGAAATCTGCCTCATGGTTTAAGTTACTTGATACTCTAGATTTTAATCCTTTTTCATTAATATAAGAAATAAATTTTGGTAGTTGTGGGTGTAGAGTTGGTTCACCCCAATCAAAAACTGAAACAAAGCAATTTTTGTTTACCGCTTCATTAGAAATTTTGTCAATAATTTTGTAAAAAAGTGTGCTCTCAATAAGTTGCGTTGGTCTTTCTTCCTTTTTATCTCTCATGTTCCCTACTGGACACGAAGGACATCGCAAGTTACAACTTCCAGCAATTTCTACACTATATTGATATTTATCTTTTTGCATCATAAAATTTTACAATTAATTATTATATTACATCTATCTTGTAAAGCCACATGTATAAACTTAATACCTGATTAAAAATTAAGATACTTCTTGAATTTATTTGATATGTTCGAAAAAATGTTGTTTTGGTAATTAAGTTCAAACAATTTATCTTCTTTATAACTCTCTGCAATTATATTAACAAGGTTTCTTCTGTAATTACCTTCAGCCCTTTTTGAAACTCCATGGACCGTAAAAGGAGTATTAAGGTGCATAACTAAATTATTTGTACCATATTTAAATATTTTGCTTTGTTTGATTTCATCATTATTAATAACATTTGTTTTGTTATTAAATTTTACATTTTTTTTTGATTTATAAAGAATAATATCCCCACCATCTAATTTATCGTTCGGGTCTCTTAAATAAAAAAGTCCTGCATATAACTTATAAGGACTATCAATATGAGGACCTCTAACAGATTTCTGACCATGAATATTTGGTGTTGTAATTGAGGGTTGACAATCTAAAACAAATTCACTTTTTGAATTTTGTTTGGCTAATTCACTTCTTGACTTATGAAATGTACCCCTCATTTCAATAAAATTTTTACTATTCTGATTTTCAGTAATTTTCTTATAAACCTCAGGTAATAAATTATAAATTTCATTCTCAAAAATTTTAAAAAACTCTAAAAAAAACTCTTTAGAACAATGATAGTCTACAAAGTCTTTCCATATTTTACTCTGCAAATTTTTATTATTTGAAACTTCTGAAGCTGATAATTGTACTCTTGTGTTTTCAGTCGAAAAATCTTTTTTATGTTTAAATTCTTGCATAAGAATTTTTTGAAAGTCTTTTTCCAATTCATTATAAATTTTTTCTTCGAATACCTTGTCTATTATGAGATGTGGATAAGGATCCAAAAAATATTTCGTTTTGTCAAAGTTATTTAAAACACTAATTTTTTCCATGTTTTTAATTATCACTTTTTAAATAATTTTTTAAGTAAATTTTTAATACCGCCTCGTTCAATATCAAATAATTTATCAAAAAAGTAGGTTTCGATAACAAAATTTGTTAAATTTCTGGTAAAATTTGTCTCAGATCGTTTGGATATTCCGTGAATAGTTTTTACTGAATTTAAAAAAAAAATACATTTATTTTTTCCATACTTGTAGGATTTTATTTTTTTTAAATTTCTTAAATTTTTAACTTCTGCCTTGCCTTCAAAATAAATTTTTTGATTTTCGGTATCATATATTTCAAGATCACCACCCTCTGAGCTGTCATCATCATCTCTGAGGTAGAATAAACCACCAAATATTTCAACAGGGTTATCAACATGTGGACCCCTGACATTTGATTTTTTTATTACTGATGTATTTATACCTGGCTGACAGTCTATAACAAATTTATGACTAGAGTTGTTTTTATTTCTAATTTTCAAAAAATTTTCGTCATTTTTATAATTTTCAAAAGCAGATAACATTTTTGGATAATATATGTTTAAATCATTATTAAAAATATTTACTAAATCGTTTAAAAATTTTTTTGATGTGTGATACTTTACAAAATCAAACCAAATACTTTTTTTAAAGATATCTGTTTTTAAAAAATCTTCAGAATTAATTTGCAACCGTATATTATTAAGATTATTTAGATCATTTTGTTTTTTTAAATAATCAATTATTAAACTGTAATCTTTAAACAACATTTCGTAAATTTTGTCAGGAAAACATTTCTCAATGACAAAATAGGGAAAAGGTTCTGAATAATAAGATTTCTTATCAAAGTTTTGTAGAATATTTAAATCACTCATAAGTTTGACTCTATTTTATTTAGCACATATTCAGTGTTCATATTTACTAAAATTTTTTTTAAATGACTATTGCAATCTAATTTAAAACAAGGATAGCAATCCATTTCTGAATTTTTTTCAATTATTATACTTTTTTTATATTTAAAAGCTTCAATAGGCAGGAAACCTGTATGGATAACAAAACTTTTCTTTTTAAAACAAGATGCTAAATGATTGAAAAGACCCTCGTAAGTAACTATAAACTCACACTTCGAAATAACAAAAGCGACTTCTCTAATATTCAAATTCAACTTATTTTCGCAGTTATTTAGTATAGGCTCACCCTCTTTTCCAATTTGTATCCACTTAATATTGTTAAAATAATCAATTATTGATTGCATTCCCTCAATTTTCCATTCTTTATTTTTTGTAAATGAATGCTTACTAGTTGACTGTATAAGAGAGAATTTTGATGGAAGATTAATCTCTTTTGTAAACTTTTTAATTTCACCATCTGAAAAAAAAAATTCATTTTCTAAATCTTCATATTTAAGACCTAAATCAAAATGTTCAGACATTGCTTGTGCTAAATGAATTCTATTATTTGAATGGAAATTTAAGAAATATTTTTTTTGAACTTCATGATTATTTTTTGTAGCGTGTATACTATTAAATTCTAATATATTGCTTCCAATTAAGTTTTTTAAAAAAAACCAAATAATACTGTTATCACTTAATTTAAATATTTTTGTTATTCTGGGATTGTTAAGAAATATTTTATCATTTCTGGTAAAAAGATAAATTTTCTTTTTATTTAAAGAAATTTCTTTAATGATACTTGTCATATAGACATGTTCACCAAAAGCTGAACCATTTTTAAAAATAATTACAATTCTTTTTTTGTAGAAAAACTTATTCATTGATTTTGATAAAAAATTTAAAAAAATTGACAAGGTTTTTTTCATATTCATTGATTTCAAAAAGAAAGTTTTTTTACAAAACTTTCAGAAATGTAATTTTGTTTGACAGAATTTAAAAGTTCGTCCTTGTTAATAATTTTTTTTTTGTAGGCGATATTAAAAAATTTTATGATATACTCAATTACCTCATCATTAGGATGTTTAAGATAATATTTACCAACCATATTTTTGTTATGATCTAACCCAACTAAATTTTTCAAATTATTGTAAAAGATATTTAACTTTGTGGCATGTATCTCAAAGTCGATTTTAAGACCTTCTTTCCATGGCTGCGTTAGTCTATTTGTTGTGTGTAATAAAACTGTTTCATCTTTTATTTCGTCTAGTGCATTATATTTATTATCTAGTCTTTCTAGTAAATCTAAGTTTAAAAAATTCAGTTTGAACAAGTTATCGTAATCTATTTTAAGATCAAATAAATCTCTCAAAATCTCTTCAAAACTCCATAATTTGTGTTTGGGATTTAAAAGCATTACTTCTGTTCTAGGTTTTCCATTTAAAAAAGTACAATATAATTTTTTATCATTTTTTATATTTTCCAAAATTGTTATAGGATCCTTAATTGCAAAAATATCCGGGTCTATAATCAAAATAGGCTCTTCTGATTTTGCTAATTCTGGAATTAAAAATCTTAATAAAGTGAAAGACTGTAAATCATCTTTGAAAATTTTTTCCTTACCTTTCCTTAAATATTTACGACCAAAATATTTTGTTATTTCTTTGAAATCTTCAACGTATATTATTTCAGAAGAATGCCCGAAGGAATTAAACGTTTCCGATGAAACTTTTGCTGCAATTCCTTGAAATCTATTGCTTTGTATGTAAATTTTCATAAATATAAATATTTAAACATTAATGAAAATAATTCAAATTTTTAAAAGTTTTGTTTTTTTAATTTTATCGTTAATTACAATACTTAAGTGTTTTTTTGTAAGCAAAAAAAAGGCAAAACTTGTTAATTTAAAGCCTAATAGTCCTAACCTTACTGACTCAAGATTAGAAATTTATCATAAGGACAATAATTCAAATTATCTGCACTTTGTAAGGGGCCAAAATTTTAAAGCAGGGATTAAGCTTTTCTTAAGATTGAAAAATATCATTTTTTTTAACCACATATTTAATATCCTTGAATTTTTTCAATCAACTTTTGGAATGAAAACTAGCAGGATAAAGAAAAATTATATTTTTTTACTTTCCAAAATTTTAAAATTTTTAAAGATTAAAGAATTTTACTCAATTGATGATTATAGGAACATTCATACTATTTCGGAAATTTGTAGTTTAAGTGGTTCAAATTTAATTATATTTCAACATGGAAGAATTTCCCCGAATCTCACATACCAAAAATCTCTTAAAAATTTAAAATTTAAGGAATATTTTGTATGGAATAATTATTTTAAAAATAAACTTTTGTTATTCAATAGAGATTATAAAAAAAAAAATATTACAACATTAAATAAATTTTCTAGAATTCGAATAAACAAAAAAAATTCAAAAAAATTCAACTTAATGATTATTCAGGAAGACTTAATAAGTAACAAAATAATAGTTAAATTGATCCAAAAAATTAAAAAGCTTAAAAACACAAAAATTTATTTTAAATTTAGACCAAATAATCTAATTGACGAAAATTTAAATCGATTTTTAATAAAAAATAGAATTAAGTTTTTCCATCAAGAAGATATATATAAATTATTCAAAAAATATCAAATAAACTATCTATTAGCTTCAAACTCTTCACTTCTATTAGAGTGTAGTTTCTTTTCAATATTCCCAATTTTGTTTTATGAAAATAAACCGGTCTTGAAGGATTATATTGCTGATCAAGTAGTATTTCACTCAAAAATTAAGAATATTGATAAAATGATTATTAAAGTAAAAAACCAAAGTAATAAATTATCAAAAATAAGAAAAAAGGTATGGATTAGTTAATGGAATATTTAGTTTTTATTTTTAAACGTAGATTTAGACAACGTTCATTAAATAATTTTTTAAAGACAAAAAAAATAAAAAATTTTAAGATTATTGACTTTTCAGGTCCTCTTTTGAGTTTTTTGGGTAAATTTTTATACCTTATTTTGAGAAGTAAAAAGATAATTTTTATATCATGTGATGGACTAGATTTTTTAAAAAGAGAACAGAATGCTATAAATTTTTGGATGGGGGGAACTACCTACAAGATACCAGAAAAATATAAAAATTTTCAAAATAATTTTGTTGCAGCAAGCACAATTTTTACTGACGACTCAAAATTATTAACATTTTTTCCCACTTTAATCAGAAAAAACAAAATGAATAAAAATTTCAAATTCGTTTATATTTCAGAAAATAAACAAATTGAACTTTCACAATCTTTTTCAATTTGGGAGAAATATGAAAAGAAAATTTTAGACAGACTTGATATAATCAATGATAAAGAATTTTGGAAAAATATTTTAGATGTCAATTCTTTAATTTCACAGCAAATTTACATAGATGTTAAATCTTTGATTAGAATAAGATTATTAGAGGAATTATATAAGAAATTAAAAAATCAAATGATACTAGTAGGTTCTAACTGGAAAAAATTATATCCAAATGCACTCAAGGACAACTACTCAAATAAGTTTGTTGAAGAAATTTACAAAGGTAATATTTGTATTGATTTTGGGAGCAAAAATAGTGAAAAGTCTATTTATTCAAGAACTTGTAAAATTGTTGAAAGTGGAGGAATTTTATTTCAGTCTAAACAAAAAGATAGTAAAAAAATTTTTGGGGAATTGTCTGATATCACATGTTTTAAATCATTAAATGATATGAATGATAAGGTAGATTACTTCCTTAAAAATCCAAACATTTTAGATGAAATATTATTAAAACAGAGAAAAAACTTTGAAAATGAAGATTTTAATTATCAAACATTGTTGAAAATATCAAATTTTGTATCTCAACAAAAATAACTTAGTCAAGAAACTTAGCTAATTAGAATATTAGATATCAAATTATTTTACAGCTATTATGAAATATCCGGTTGTTAATTTTTTTGAAGGTGCAATTTTTTGAACTACGATAATTAACGGATAAAGAATAATATTTATAATGATAAAAAACTTTCCAATTATTTTGGAAATAAAGTTTTTCTCTTTCTCTAATCTTATAATATTTACAAAAATACTTTCCAGCCAACCATTTCTTCTCAGAACTTTTATATCAGAAAAATCTTTAAAGATTAATTTGCAGCCATTTTCTGTAAATCTAAAAAAATCATTTGGTTCATCGTGAATATGAAAATTGAATGGAACGGATGCTAAACATGCATTTCCTTTGTCTAAAATTTTGTGGATATTTTGTACTGCCAAAATAGGATTTTGACAATGCTCTAGAGTTTCAAATATACAAATTAAATTTGGGTTAAAATTTACTTTGAAATCCTTAGAACATACATCTACTACTTCATTCGGCTTTCTAGAATAGTCAATATCTATTGAATAATAATGTTTTACCTTTTTTTTTAATAATTCTTCTATCGGACCTCCTGAACCAATATTAAGACAATTTATATCTCTACGTTTATTTAATTCATTAATAATAAATTTATATAAGTTTTTTCTTGATATTTTTTTACTTAGATAATGTAAAAAGCTCATTTAACGCGATATTATATAATTGTTTTCGAAATTTTATAGTATTAAATTCAAAATGAAAAAATTTAAAAAATTATCTTATTAGTAACAAGATTATATTATTTAATATTTTTTAATAAATTTAAAGAATTATAATGGAAAAAGATAGACATAAACGAAAATTCTTAGATTTCATATTAAATCCCATTTCAAAAATAAACTCACCTCAAATTCTAGAATTTGGTGTAAGTGAAAAAGGAATGTCGACAAGTATATTCTTGGATTTATGCAAAGAAAATAATGGGAAACTTTTATCAGTAGATACAAATATAAATTCAAGAAAATTTCAAGACTCAAATTGGAAATTTATAAACGCAAGAGATGACGATTATGAAGTTATAGATAAATATTTAGATAAGGAACTAGATGTCATTTATTTAGATACTATTCACAAAGCAGATCATGTAGAAAAAATTATTTATCATTATTATGATAAACTAAAAGTTGGAGGTTTTTTTTTCGTGGATGATACATCATGGTTGCCATATTTAAAAAAAAATAGAAAAGATAATTTTTTTAAGGAGATTAATAATCATGAAACTTTTGACCGGATAGTTGAAATTTCAAATTCTAATAATGATCTATTTGATTTAGAATTTTCTTTTGTTGGAACTGGCATAGCAAAAATTTATAAACTAAGTGATAAAAAATTAAATTTTATTAATAAACTTAGTTCCAGAAAATTTGGTATAATGAATTTACTTAGAAAAACTCTAAAATTTTTCAGAATTGTCGATTAAAAATAATAGGTTTATATAGTGGAACTCACTACAGTTATACTTAGATAAGATGAAAAACATAACATATATTTCAGAACTGTGTCTCCCAAGTAATTCCGGATATGCGCAACATGTTTTAAAAATTTGTGACTCTTTCTCAAAAAAATTTAATACTTGTTTGTTTGTTATTTCAAATAATAGACCTTTTTTAAGTTATAAAAAAGAGTATTCATTAAAAAAAAAATACAAAATTAATTCTTATACCAAAAATAATAGTAATAACTTTATTATGAGAATATTGTTTTCATTATATGTTCTCAAAAATATTGATAAAAATTCTTTGATTATTTCTAGGAGTTTAATCTCAAGTTTAGTTTTATCTATATTTGGGACCAGAAATATTCTTGAATTACATCATCCACCCAAAGGACTAATTAGTTATTTTTTTTATTTTTACAGAATGCTTAAGCTTGATAAAAATTTAGAATATGTATTTTTGCATAAAAATATTAAAAAGATTTTAAAAATAAGTAAAGGAATAATTCTTGATGATGCTTGTGATTTAAATGATTTTAAATTTAGAAAATTAAAAATTAGGTATGAATATTGTTATGTAGGAAGTCTGTTTAAGGGAAAGGGTCTAGAAAAAATTATTGAACTTGCTAATTACTTCCCTCAAAAAAAATTCCACGTTTTTGGAGATATTAAAACTATTGATTATAATCTTAAAAAGCGCCAAATAAATAATCTAAAGAACTTATACATGCACAATTTTAGAAGTTACAAGTATATCCCAAAAATATTGATGAGCTCCAAATATTTATTGCTTCCATATTCAAATAAAGTGTCGGTAAATTCAAAAAATTTAGAGGTATCAAATTTTATGTCGCCTTTAAAAATGTTTGATTATTTAGCATCTGGTAAAGTAATTATTGCATCTAATTTAAAAGTTTATTCTCATGTTTTAAAAAATAATTTTAACTGTTTGATGCCAAAAAAAAATGATTTAGAATCTTGGATTAATTTAATAAAGAACATATCAAAACAAAATAAAAATTTTAATTATTTAAGAAAGAATGCATTAAATACAGCTTTGAAATATACTTGGGACAAAAGAATAAAAAAAATTGATAAATATTTTCAAGAAAATAATTAAAAGATTAAAATTTAGATGAAAAAAGAAATATATTATTGGTCTCCCTTTTTGGGCAAAGTTGCTACTGTTAGGAGTGTTATTAACTCGATGATTGGACTTAAACGATATAATGGCAATAAATACAAAATAAACCTAATAAATTGCTATGGTGAATGGGACAGTTTTAAATCTCGTTTGAAAAGAGAGAAAGTAGACATATTAGATTTACAAAAAAAAATTAAAATAAATATAAATTTGTATGGTTTTTTTTTTTCAAGGTTGATATATTTTTTTACTCTCATAGTTTCCTACAAAAAATTAAAGATTTTACTGATCAAAAATCAGCCAAACATTTTAGTTGTTCATTTATTAACATATATACCTTTAATAATTTACCTAAATAACAATCTTAAAACAAAGCTAATCTTAAGAATTTCAGGTAAGCCGAAACTGAACTTCTTTAGATCGTTGTTATGGAAAATTTCTAATAAAAATATAAGTTTTGTTTTTTGCCCCTCAATAGAAACTATGAATTATTTATCAAAAAAAAATATTTTTGACAAAGAAAAATTAATTTTCTTACCAGATCCTGTTTTGTTTGAGGAAGAAATTAAAAAACTTTCAAAAGGAAAAGATAATTTAAAATTAACTAACTATCCATTTTTTTTAAGTATTGGAAGATTGACAAAACAAAAAAATCACAAGTTACTAATTGATTTGTATAAAAAATACAAGATAAAGGAAAAACTATTAATTATTGGCGATGGAGAATTAAAAAGTCACTTAACTAAATTAATTAAAAAGTCAAAATTAGAGAAAAAAATTTTTCTTTTGAACTATAGAAAAAACATATTTTATTTTATAAAAAAAGCGAAAGCTGTAATAGTTACATCATTATGGGAGGATCCAGGTTTTGTTATGATAGAGTCGGCATATTCAAAAAAATCAGTTATTTGTTCTGATTGTCCAAGTGGACCTAAAGAATTCATTGGAAAAAATAAAGGAGGTTTTCTATTTAGTTCGGATTCTTTAACATCCTTAAATAATTCAATTAAAAGTTTTTTGAAGTCAAATAAAGATAATTTAAATAAAAAAATTTTGTATGCCAAAAAAAAATCAAAACTCTATACTATTGAAAATCATTCTAAAATGATAAATAGATATTTAAACTAAATGATTAAAAAATTTTTAAGTCTTGGCAATCAACCTTTAGCAAATGACTTTAAATCAAAAAAAGTAAACTCTTTTTACAATTTAAACCTTAATTTCGATAACCAAAATAAACTAGTTTCTATAAATAAAAAATTCAAAAAAGAAATAATGTTTACTAAAACTTATCCTTATAGGTCTTCATTATCTGCTTCTGTTAAAAATCATTTTAATAATTTGTCAAAATCAATAAAAAAGAATTATTCTCACAAAAAAATTTTGGAAATAGGTAGTAATGATGGTGCCTTTGCAAAAAATTTCAACAAAAGTCAAATCACTTGTATAGAGCCCTGTTATGATGTTGGAAACGTCTTAAAGAAAA
>MDTG01283516.1_pt1 | contig 14775 bp, 11 predicted proteins | sample 811421 | NCBI WGS metagenome assembly MDTG01 (sample SAMN05326645, study PRJNA326480) | marine metagenome | isolation source: seawater | place: Pacific Ocean: South East | collected 2011
CAGATCCACGCCGGTGATCATTTCGGTCACCGGGTGCTCGACCTGGATGCGCGTGTTCATCTCGATGAAGAAGAATTCTCCGTCCTCGAACAGGAACTCGAACGTGCCTGCGCCCAGGTAGCCGATGCGCTTGCACGCCTCGGTGCAGATTCTTCCGATCTTCTCGCGCTGTTCCGGGGTGATGCCCGGGGCCGGTGCTTCCTCGATGACCTTCTGGTGGCGGCGCTGCATCGAACAGTCCCGCTCTCCGAGGTGTACGGCGTTGCCGTGAGCGTCGGCCATCACCTGGACCTCGATGTGGCGAGGATTCTGCAGGTATTTTTCCATGTAGACGGTCGAGTCGCCGAAGCCTGAGCGCGCCTCCTCGCGGGTCAGCTGGATCGACTTGATCAGGTCAAACGGGTTATGCACCACGCGCATCCCGCGCCCGCCGCCGCCGGCAGCCGCCTTGATCAGCACCGGATAGCCGATTTCCTCGGCCAGGCGCCGGGTGCGACGCTCGTCGGTATCCAGCGGACCGTTGGAGCCCGGTACGCATGGGACGCCGGCCTGGCGCATGGCGTTGATCGCCGAGACCTTGTCGCCCATCAGGTGGATGGTCTCGGCGCGCGGCCCGATGAAGGTGAAGCCGGATTCCTCGATGCGCTCGGCGAAGTCGGCGTTCTCGGCCAGGAAGCCGTAGCCGGGATGAACGGCCTCGGCGTCGGTCAGTTCCATCGCGGCGATGATGGCCGGAACGTTCAGATAGCTTTCGCTGGCCGGCGCCGGACCGATGCAGACCGATTCGTCGGCCATGCCTACGTGCTTGAGATTGCGATCCACGGTCGAATGCACTGCCACGGTGCGAATGCCCATGGTCTGGCAGGCGCGCAGGATCCGCAGCGCGATTTCACCGCGGTTGGCGATGACGATCTTCTTGAACGAAGCCATGTCAGGGCCGGATCACGAACAACGGTTGATCGAACTCGACCGGCTGGCCGGACTCGACCAGGATCGCCGCGACGGTGCCCGAGTACTCGGATTCGATCTGGTTGAACATCTTCATCGCCTCGACCAGGCACAGCGTCTCGCCCTTCGAAACTTTCTGGCCTTCCTTGACGAACGGCTCGGAATCCGGATTGGGCGCGTCGTAGAACGTCCCGACCATCGGCGAGCGCACGATCTCGCCGTCGGGCAGTCCTTCGGCTCCCGATTGGGCCGCGCTTTCGGCCGCCGTCGCGGGCGCGGCCGGCGGCGGGGCTGGCGGCGCCGCGGCCGGCGCGGCCATGACCGGCGCGCCCGAGCCGGCCCGACTCAGCCGCACCGACTCCTCTCCTTCATGAATCTCGAGTTCCGATAGATTCGATTCCTCGAGCAGCTCGATCAGTTTTTTTATTTTTCTGAGGTCCATTTTCTACTCCGAAGCAGCCGGGCCGAGGAGGCTGCAAAGCCCCGAAAAGCCCAGGATGTATGAATCTCCGCCGAAGCCGGCAATCCTTCCCGCGGCCAGGTCGGCCAGCATCGATTTTTGGCGGAAGGGTTCGCGCGCGTCCGGGTTGGACAGGTGGACTTCGACGAACGGCAGGCCGGCCGCCGCCAGCGCGTCCCGAATTGCCACCGAGGTATGAGTGAAGGCCGCCGGGTTGATCAGGATGCCGTCGGTGGCGTCGTCCATCGCCTGGTGGATACGCTCGACAATCGCGTGTTCGGCGTTGGCCTGGAAGAACTCCAGCGTGCAGTGCCGGGCCTCGGCCTGACTTCGAAGTCGCGCTTCTATGCTCGCCAGGGTCTCGCTGCCGTAGACGTCAGGCTCGCGCCGCCCGAGCAGGTTCAGGTTGGGGCCGTGCAGGACCAGGATCCGCAACTTCGGCGCTCCACTGTTCACTTAAGGGTCGAACAGTTTGCCCTAGTTTGCGCTCAATTGCCAGACGTTCGCGGCATATTGACTGCGTGTTCGGGTATTCAGGACTCTGCTGGGGGCGTCGACGGGACGGTTGCAACAAACGGCTGCAGCGTGTCGCGGAGGACGTTCTCCTCGAGCTCCCCGAGGTGTGTCCATCTGACGATGCCCCGGGCATCGATCAGCACGCTGTAGGGAAGCATACCATTCGGGTTGCCGAAGCGCGCCTGGGTCTCGCGCACGTCCGAGGTGCCGATCAGGATCGGGTAGTCGATGCCCAGTCGCTCGACGAACTCGCCGACGTTGCCCGGCTCGTCGATGGCGATCCCCACCACGTTCAGTCGGTCGGGATACTGATCCGCCAGGTCCTGCAGAAGCGGCATTTCACGCACGCAGGGGGCGCACCAGGTGGCCCAGAAGTTGATAAGTGTCGGGGCCCCGTCGAAATCCGAGGCCCGCCACAGTTCGCCTTTGACGCCGGCGTGCATGAAATCCGGACGTCGGTCGCCGACCCCAACGATTCCGTCAGTGGCGTTTCGCTCGATGCCCGGCGCCGGGACCCCCCCGCGCGTGAAGCAGGCAATCGCGATCCCGGCCGACAGGCCGGCGATGACGGCCAGCGCCAGCCAGATTGTCGACCGGGTCGAGGCGTTCATTTTCCTGGCTACGGACAAGAGTCAGCCACCTTTTCAGAAAGGCTTTTTGGCCGCGGATTCACGCGGAAAAACGCGGATGGAAAGCCAAAAAGGAGAGAACATGAGGCAGTACAGCGGTGAGGCCACATCGGCGAAAGCCATCTCCCCGGGATCTTTCTCATAGTGATCAATCATTCGCCTTTTATCCGAGTTCATCCGCGTGAATCCGCGGCAAAAAAGCGGGTTTCCGGTTCGCCCGCCCCCCGGCCGCATGGCCCACTAGCGGGAAACCGCCGGGGCGGCCTGCTGCACCCGCTCCAGGTGGCCGACGAATTCGGCCGGCGGCATGAAACCGAACATGCGATAGCGGTCCAGCTCGACGCCCCCGCTGAAGAACAGGTAGGCCGGCGGTCCGATCAGGCCGAATTCGTTCAGCACCTGTTGATGGCGATCGGAGAAATCGGTCATGTCGATCTTCAGCAGGTCGAACTCGCCCATGGCCGCGGCTACGGCGGGGTCCGGAAACGTGCTGCGCTCCATGCGCTTGCAGTCAAGGCACCAGTCGGCGTAGAAATCGAGAAACACCGGTCGCCGGGCCGCGGCGACCGCGCGCTGAAGCTGGTCCAGGTCGTCGACCTCCGTGAATTGCGGCTGCGCGGTGGCGGCCGCCGCGCCGGTGCTCCCGGCAAACGGTTTCAGCGGTCGCAGCCAGTCGTTGCCGCCGGCCGCGGCGCCGACGAACTGCATGATGCCGAACACCAGCAGCATCACGCCCAGCGCCTGCCAGAGCTTGCGCCAGCCGTTGGCGTCGGGCGCCAGCCGGGTCAGGGCGCCCAGGTAGACGCCGCTTGCGACCGCAAGCGCGCCCCAGAGCAGCATGGTCACCGCGCCGGGCACGATACGCTCGAGCATCCAGATCGCAAGCGCGAGCAGGCCGACCCCGAAGACCGCCTTGACCGACTCCATCCAGCCGCCGGCGCGCGGCAGCCACTGGCCCAGGCCAATACCGATCGCCAGCAGCGGCAGGCCCATCCCGATGCTCAATGCGAACAGCACGCTGCCGCCGAGCACCGCGTCGCCGGTCTGCGAAATGAAGATCAGGATGCCGATCAGCGGGGCGGTGACGCAGGGCCCGACGATGATCGCCGACAGGAAGCCCATGATGCCGGCGCCGATCAGGCTGCCGCCGGACTGGCGGTTGCTGATTTCGGTCAGCTTCGCCTGCACCGAGGCCGGCATCTGCAGGTTGTAGAAGCCGAACATGGCCAGCGCCAGCAGCACGAAGATCAGCGCGAAGGTGCTCAGCACCCACGGGTTCTGGAACGCGGCCTGTACGTTGTAGCCCATCAGCGCGGCGACCACGCCGACGGCGGTGTAGGTCAGCGCCATCGCCAGTACGTAGGCCAGCGAAAGCGCGAAGGCCCTGGCGCGGGTGATGTTCTCGCCTTCCCCGGCGATGATGCCGGAGAGAATCGGAATCATCGGGAACACGCACGGCGTGAAGGCCAGTCCGATGCCCAGCAGGACGAACAGCGCCAGGGTCAGCGCCATCGGCTGTTCGGTGATCAGGCGCGCCAGGCGGTCCTGCTCGCTTTCGGGCACCGCCCCGGCGTTGTTGCCCGCAGGTGCCGGCTGTACTGCCCCGGCGGCCGCCCGCGGAGCTTCAGTCGTCTCGTCCGGGGCCTCGATGGCGGCCGCGGCGGCCGGTAGTTGGACCACAATCGTGCGCGCCATCGGCGGGTAGCAGATGCCGTCGATCTGGCAGCCCTGGAAGCGCACCGCCAGCGGCAGGTCGGCGGCGGGCCCGGCAGGCCGGGCCAGCGAAAGCGGGATCTCGACCTCGCCATAGTAGGCGAAGGTGTCGCCGAAATACTCGTCGCTGACCGCGACGGCTTCCGGGAGCGTCATGCCGGTGATGGCCACCCCGGCGGTTTCGGCCTCGAACTCGATCGAGTCTCGGTAGAGGTAGTAGTCCGGGTGTACCGTGAACCGGGCCAGCAGTTCGCCGGGCCCCAGCGCGATGGTTTCGACCCGGAACGCCTGCTCGGGCGGAAGCGGGTCGGAGCGGCCGGTCAGCCCGCGGTTGCCGCCGAAGCCTTCCAGCCGGTCGAGCAGGTCCGAGCCGGCCGCGGGCTCGGCCAGCGGCAGTGCGGTCGAGGCCGAAGTCGCCGCGGGCAGCGGGAGTTCCAGCTCAATGCGCTGCGGCGGATAGCAAACGCCCAGGTCGGCGCAGCCCTGGTAGGCGACGCGAAGCGCGAGCGGCCCGTCGGCGGGTCGCCGCTCGATCGGAATCGTGGCCGAAACCCGGCCGCGATAGATTTCCACGTCGCCGAAGAATTCGTCGCTGTAGGCCTTTCCGGGCGGAATATCCGGCTCGCCCAGTACCGCGCCCGGCGCGGTGGCTTCGAACTTGAAGGCGTGCCGGTAAAGGTAGTAGCCGTCGGCGATTTCCCACTCGATCCGGACGTGCCGGCCGTCGTCGGCGACGTCGGTCGACATCGCGAAGGCCTGGTCGACCGGCAGCAGGTCGTCGGGGTTGATCTGGGCGTCGGCGACCGGCGACAGCAGCAGGGCCGGAATCAACGCGAGCAAATACATTGTTCTTTTCATGTTCGTCCGTTCTTCATCGGGTGGCTCGGGCCGGGCGGTCAAGCGCCCTGGCGGTCGCCGACCCAGTCGTGCACCCATTGGATGTAGTCGGCATTTACGTCGACCACCGCGACGGCTAGCAGTTCCGGCACGTCGTAGCTGTGGCGCTCGTTCAGGCGCGCACGCAAGGCCGCGAACATCGCCCGGGTGGTCTTGAGCGTCAGCGGCGTTTCCGTGTCGCGTTCGATCCTGCCCTCCCACGGGTAGACCGAAACCACCTGCTGGCCGATGCTGGCGCAGGCGGCCAGTCGACGTTCCACCAGATCCGCGGCCAGTCGTTCGGCCTCGTCGCGATCGGCACAGGTGGTGTGAACCAGGACAAGTGAATTCTCGCCCGGTGAATTCTCGCTTGACGTCCGGTCGTCGGTCATCTGCCAGCTCCTTGGTCGGGTCGGTTTCCAGGGGTTCGGGTCGGTTGCGCGGGTTCGTTTCGGGCCCCGCTCGGCCGCCGTACGGAATCCAGACCCGGACGGGGCCAGACCCATTGCACGCATTCTACAGTGAGCGCCCGCAAAGAAATTCGGCACTGGCCCTTGAAATGACCCGCGGATAGCTCCATTTGCCGAGACATGCTGGTTGTCATGGCCTGCAGATCCCGGCGTGCCGGGCAGTGGCGCCATGCACGGCAACCTGAGTCCGTCCCGTCCGGTCACCGCATCGGACGGGGTGTCAATGTTCAAATTTATGAATGGAAGGGAGAAGTATCCATGAACCTGCGTCCTTTGCATGATCGCGTGATCGTCAAGCGTGTCGAAGAAGAACGGACCACGCCCGGCGGCATCGTCATCCCCGACAGCGCCACCGAAAAGCCGATTCGCGGCGAAGTCGTTGCCGTCGGCAACGGCAAGATTCTCGAAGACGGCAGCAAGCGCGAGCTCGACATCAAGGTCGGCGACACGGTGCTGTTCGGCAAGTACTCCGGCACCGAAGTCAAGGTCAACGACGATGAGCTGCTGGTGATGCGCGAAGACGACATCATGGCGGTCATCGAGTCCTGATCGCGATCCATAGCCGATCGCGAACAACCGAATCCGACTGCACACGAATCAACGCATTTAAAGAGGAATACCAATCATGAGTGCCAAAGAAGTCCGTTTCTCAGAGGACGCCCGCCAGAGAATGCTCAAGGGCGTCGATATCCTGGCCAAGGCGGTCAGCGTAACGTTGGGCCCCAAGGGTCGTAACGTCGTGCTCGAAAAGAGCTTCGGCTCGCCGACCGTGACCAAGGACGGCGTGTCCGTGGCCAAGGAAATCGAACTCGAGAACAAGTTCGAGAACATGGGTGCCCAGATGGTCAAGGAAGTTGCTTCCCAGACCTCCGACGCCGCCGGCGACGGCACCACCACCGCCACAGTGCTGGCGCATGCCATGCTGCGCGAAGGCATGAAGGCGGTCACCGCTGGCATGAACCCGATGGACCTCAAGCGCGGTCTTGACCATGCCGTCAAGTCGGCCGTGGCTGAACTGGCCAAGCTTTCGATTCCGTGCACCGACGACAAGTCGATCGCACAGGTGGGCACCATTTCGGCCAACTCCGACGAGGAAATCGGCAAGATCATCGCCGAAGCCATGGGCAAGGTCGGCAAGGAAGGCGTGATCACGGTCGAGGAAGGCCAGTCGCTGGAAAACGAGCTGGATGTCGTCGAAGGCATGCAGTTCGATCGCGGCTACCTGTCGCCGTACTTCGTCACCGACCAGCAGACCATGCAGGTCGACCTGGACAACCCGTACATCCTGCTGCACGACAAGAAGATCTCCAACGTGCGCGACCTGCTGCCGGTGCTCGAAGCCGTCGCCAAGCAGAGCCGCAGCCTGTTGATCGTCTCCGAAGACATCGAAGGCGAAGCACTTGCCACGCTGGTGGTCAACAACCTGCGCGGCATCGTCAAGGTTGCCGCCGTCAAGGCACCCGGCTTCGGCGACCGCCGCAAGGCAATGCTGGAAGACATGGCCATCCTCACCGGCGGCCAGGTGATCTCCGAAGAAGTCGGCCTGAGCCTGGAGAAGGCGACCGTCGACCAGCTGGGTTCGGCCAAGAAGGTTCAGATCAGCAAGGAAAACACCACCATCATCGACGGTGCCGGCGAAGGTTCCGCGATCGAAAGCCGGGTCGGTCAGATCCGCGCCCAGATCGAGGACGCAAGCTCCGACTACGACCGTGAAAAGCTGCAGGAACGCGTGGCCAAGCTGGCCGGCGGTGTTGCCGTGATCAAGGTCGGTGCCGCCACCGAAGTCGAAATGAAGGAAAAGAAGGCCCGCGTCGAAGATGCGCTGCACGCTACCCGTGCCGCAGTCGAAGAAGGCGTGGTGCCTGGTGGCGGAACCGCGCTTGTGCGCGTTCTCACCGCTCTGGGCGAACTCAAGGGCGCCAACCACGAGCAGGATCTGGGCATCAAGATCGCCCTGCGTGCCATGGAAGAACCGCTGCGCAAGATCGTCTCCAACGCCGGCGGCGAGCCTTCCGTGGTCCTCAACCAGGTGCGTGACGGCTCGGGCAACTACGGCTTCAACGCAGCCACCGGTGAATTCGTCGACATGATCGAAGCCGGTATCCTGGATCCGACCAAGGTCACGCGCTCGGCGCTGCAGAACGCAGCTTCGGTCGCCGGCCTGATGATCACCACCGAAGCCATGATCGCCGAAATCCCGAAGGATGACGAAGGCGGTGGTCCGGATATGGGTGGTATGGGTGGTATGGGCGGAATGGGCGGCATGATGTAAACGCGGCCGCATCTTCCGGTCCAGGGCGGCGCTTCGCCTTGGCTCGCAATGCTCATGTACACAATACGTACACTGCGCTTGCTCGCTCAAGGCTCATCACCGCCCTGAACCGGAATCTGCTATCCGCTCGCTCATTGCTCTTAGCAAGATCGAGTCAGATCAGCCCCGGCCTCGTGCCGGGGCTTTTCTTTGGGCGGCGCTTCGCCACGGCTCGCGATGCTCATGTACACAAAACGTACACTGCGCTCGCTCTGCCGCGGCTCATCACCGCCCTGAACCGCAATCTGCCCAGCCCGCCGTGACCGCTGTACTTCGTCGGGAGGGCGTTCAGCGTTGTGGCACGCCGGTGATTTGCGACCGAGGAGCGCGCAGGTGTAGTGACCCTACATCGAGCCCTCCGACCGAGCAAAGCGCCGGCGTGGCGCAGCGATGAGCGGCCGCAGTAGAAGTTCAGCGGTTGCGGCGGGCTCCGGCTCGCTCATTGCTCATAGCAAGATCGAGTTAGACCAGCCCCGGCCTCGTGCCGGGGCTTTTCTTTGTGCGGAGCTCCTCTTGGGCTCGCAATACCCCGCCGTAGGAGCCTGCTTGCAGGCGAATGGAGTTACCGACCTCCCCGCGGAGGTTCGCCTGCAAGCAGGCTCCTACGGGAGAATTCTGCCTTGCGTGCGGGCGTATTGGATTGTTCACTGGCCTTGCTCTATGCTTTGGGGATACAAAAACCAATGCATGGGGTAGTCCCGATGAATTCGATTCGATTTTTTGCAGCGCTCCTGCTGGCGGGCGCTGTTTCGCCGCCGGCAGTCGCCCAGGACGCCGAGAGCGATGCAATGCTGCGCGCGATTACCGGTAACGCCGGCGCGCCCTCGGGCAGGGACGTGAACTACTTCGAGGCCGATCCGGCCGCGACCGGTTACCTGGCGGTGCCGGAAGGTGAAGGGCCCTTCCCGGCCGTGATCCTGATCCACGAGTGGAACGGCCTGGTCGAGCGCATCAAGCAGACCGCCGATGCGTTCGCCGAACAGGGCTACATCGCGTTTGCCGCCGACCTTTACGGCGGAAAGACCGGCAGTTCGCGGGAAGAAAACATCGCGCTGGTTCAGGCCGCGCGGGCCGATGAGGACAGGATCATCGCCAACCTCGACGCCGCGGTGGACTGGGTGGAGGCCAACACGCCGGCCACGGGCAAAGCCGCGGCGATCGGCTGGTGCTTCGGCGGCGGCATCGCGCTGTCTTACGCGCTGGGCAGCGACAGCCACGAGGGCACGGCGATCTTCTACGGCTCGCTGATCGACGACCCGGAGCAGATGCAGCATATCCACCACGAGGTCTACGGCACGTTCGCCGAGAACGACCGCGGCATCCCGGTCGACGAGGTCAACGCGTTCGTCGACGCGATGCGCGAGGCCGGCATCGAGAACGATGTCCACATCTACGACGACGTCGCCCACGGCTTCTGGCTGCACGTCGAGCGCGACCCGGAAAACAACCGCCCGGCCGCCGAGCACGCCTGGGATCGGCTGAAGGCGTATCTTGGTCGCGTTCTTTGAAAAAGCTGTAACCGAGGATTACGCCGACTTGCGCAGATTCCTTTAATCGCTTGATGACCGGTGCGAGGCGGATGAAGCTGACTTGACGAAATCCCCCGTAGGAGCCTGCTTGCAGGCGAATAGAACTAACGGAAGCCCGCGAGCAGGTTCGCCTGCGAGCAGGCTCCTACGGTGTGAAGTCGTTTAATCCGTCAGCGGCATTCGAGGCGGGATACCCCTTGCCGCAAAAAGACGGCGGAACCGGGGTGTCCGGTTTGCAGTCCGATTCAACGTATCCGACCCTGGAGGGAAAACAATGAAGAACCTGTTTGTCTTGACGATTGCGGCGTTCCTGGCGCTGCCCGCCTGGGCCCAGACCAACCCGATCGAGATCGAGGAATGGACCGTCGAGTGGCGGGATACCCGTCCGCGCGATCCCGCAGTTGCCGACGACGGCCGGATCTGGTTCGTCGGCCAGGCCGGCGACTATGCGGCCGTGTTCGACCCGGCCACCGAGGAAATGAAGCGTTTCGACCTGCCCGAAGGCGCCGGACCGCACACCATCTTCATCACCCGCGACGGCGAGATCTGGTACACCGGCAATAAGGACGCGCACCTGGGGCGCATCAATCCGGAAAACGGCAACATCGCGAGGGTCGGCATGCCCGACGGCGAGCTGGCCGACCCGCATACGCTGTCCGAGGATTCGCAGGGCCGCCTGTGGTTCACCGCGCAGTGGGCCAACCAGATCGGTCGCTATAACCGGAAGACCGGTGAGATCGTCCACGTCGACGTGCCCACGGAAAGCGCCCGGCCGTACGGCATTGAAGTCGCCGACGACGACACCGTCTGGGTGGTCCTGCTGGGCACCAACAAGCTGGCGCGCATCTCGCAGGACATGGAGCTGACGGAGATCGAGATCCCGCGTGAGGATGCCCGGCCGCGGCGCATCGCGATCACCGATCGCGGTATCTGGTACGACGACTACGCCCGCGGCTGGCTCGGCGTCTACGACCCGGATACCGGGGAATTCGAGGAATGGAACATCAGCCCGCCCGACCAGTCGGGTCCCTACGCGCTGGCCGACGATGCCGAAGGCCGCCTCTGGTTCGTCGAAACCCACCCCGAACCGAACCGCTTCGTCGGCTTCGATCCCGAGACGGAAGAGTTCTTCAGCATCACGCCGATCCCGAGTGGAGCCGGCGCCGTGCGCCACATGGTGTTCGACGCTGACCGCAACGCGATCTGGTTCGGCACCGACACCAACAACCTCGGCAAGGCCAGCCTGCCCGACTGAACCCGACGGATAGGCCATTCGGCACATGACGTCGGTCATAGGCCGTGTCGTATGATGCTGGGCTACGAATTCAACGGAGATTTCCATGCATCGTGCATTCATCACCCTGCTGGCCGGCATCGGCCTGGCCGGTGCGCTGTCGGCCCAGGAAGAGACCACCCGGCTGCTTCGCGACCCGGACATTTCCGATTCGCACCTGGTCTTCGTCTACGCAGGCGATCTGTGGTTGGCCGGGCGCGACGGCAGCGATCCGCGCCGGCTCACGAGTCACCCGGCCGAGGAAAACACGCCGATCTTCTCGCCCGATGGATCGCTGATCGCATTCCGGGCGGAATACGAGGGCAATACCGATGTCTACGTCATTTCCGTCTACGGCGGCCAGCCCGAACGGCTGACCTGGCACCCGGGCAACGATACGCCGGTGGACTGGGCCCCCGACGGCAGCGCGGTCGCTTGCGCCTCGGATCGCGAAACCGATCACGGCCGCTCCGAGCAGCTCTACCACGCCTCCCTCGACGGCGGATTTCCAGTCAAGCAGATGGAAGCGCGCTTCGTCCGCGGCGCCTACGACGCGGATGGGGAACGGCTGGCCTATATCGATCACGGTTCGGGCTACAACGGCCTGTTCGGCGGCTCGGCCGGCTGGAAGGGCTATCGTGGCGGCACCACGCCGTCGATCCGCGTGCTGGACCTCGACGACCAGACCTTCGTCGATGTGCCCGGCGATCGCGTCACCGACTTCAACATCTTCTGGCTCGACGGCCAGGTCCATTTTCTGTCAGACCGGGAAGACAAGGACTTCAACCTGTTCCGCTTCGATCCCGATTCGGGCCGCATCGACAAGCTGACCGACGAATCCGAATTCGACATCATGGCCGCGGCCGGCCACCAGGGCACGGTGGTCTACGAGACGGGCGGCTATCTCAAGCAGCTCGACCTGGCTTCGGGCAACGTCGAGACGCTGGAAATCGCGCTGAACCCCGACCTGCCGCAGCTGCGCCCGGCCTGGGACTCGGTGGCCGGCAACATCCAGGGCATCGACATCTCCCCCAACGGCAAGCGCGCCGTCATCACTGCGCGCGGCGAGGTTTTCACGGTGCCGGCCGACAAGGGCTCCACGCGAAACATCAGCGACACTTCCGGGGTGCGCGAGTACGCCGCGCTGTGGTCGCCCGACGGGACGCAACTGGCCTGGATCGTCGAGTCGCTCGACGGACAGACGCTCAAGATTGCCGACCAGAGAGGCATGGAGGAGACCCGGTCGTTCAAGCTCGGCCCCGATTTCTACACGCTCGAGGCCTGGCACGCCGATACCGGCCGCATCGCGTTCACCGACAACCATCTGGGCCTGCATTTCATCTCGCTTGAAGACGGCGACGTCACGACCATCGCGACCAACACCCGCCGAGCGGGCTTCGACGTGTCGTTCTCGCCGGACGGACGCTGGCTTGCCTACAACCTCGAGCAGCCGAATTTCCACGCCGATCTCGCCGTCCACGATTTCGAATCCGGAGCGTCCACCGTCATCACCGACGGCATGGCCGACGTCGCCTCGCCGGCCTTCGACCCCGAGGGCAAGTACCTTTATTTCGCCGCCTCGACCAACTCGGGTCCGGTGCAGGTCGGCCTGAACATGACCAGCCAGGAACACCCGTACCGCGCCGGCCTGTACGCCGCGGTGCTGGCCGCCGACGGTGAATCGCCGCTGGCGCCGCGGACCGGAGACGAGGAAACCGACGAAGACAACGGCGACGCGGATGAAGACGAGGAAAAGAACGGCAACGGAAAAAAGAAAAAGGGCGACAAGAAGGACGAAACGCCCAGGGTCGTGATCGACTTCGAAGGCATACAGGCGCGCATCGTCGGCCTGCCGGTCGCCGAGGGCAACTACGGCTCGCTGCAGGTCGCCGGCGACGGCAACCTGTTTTACATCGAATCGCCGCAGCCGGGCGAGAGCAACCCACCGCCGGGTGAGTCCACCTCGGCCGACAACCAGCTCAGGCGTTTCGACTTCGAAGAGCGCGAGGCCAAGACCGTCCTCCGGGGCGTGCAGGCGTTCCGCATCGCCGCGGCCGGGGAGCACATGATCCTGCAGATGAGCGGCAACGGGCTGTCGATCGCCGAGATCGGCAAGGACATCAAGCCCGAGAGCCTGGATACGAGCGGCCTGCGCATGTACGTGGATCCGCGCGAGGAATGGGCGCAGATATTCGACGAAGCCTGGCGCATGCAGCAGCAGTATTTCTACGCCGACAATCTGCACGGTCTGGACTGGGACGCCGTGTATGAGAAGTTCAGGCCGATGGTGGCCCATGCCGGCCGGCGAGAAGACCTCAATGCGATCCTGGTCGAGATGATCGCCGAGCTGCAGGCCGGACACAACCGGGTCGGCGGCGGCGACGTGCACCGGGAAAGCGGCGTCGACGCCGGCCTGCTGGGCGCGAACTTCGAGATCGCCAACGGCCGCTACCGGCTCGCTCGGGTCTACTCCGGCGAGTCATGGAACCCGTTCCTCAGGGGGCCGCTGACCGAGCCCGGCAACGAGGCGGCCGCGGGCGAATACATCCTGGCGATCAACGGCGAGCAGCTGACCGCCGACGACAACATCTTCCGCATGCTTCAGGGCACCGAGGACAAGCAGACCACGCTGACCGTCGGGCCTGACGCCGACGGCAGCGACTCGCGCGAAATTGTTGTTACGCCCAGCGATTCCGAGGGTGCGCTGCGGCTGTGGAGCTGGATCGAGAACAACCGCAAGCAGGTGGACGAGGCAACCGACGGACGCGTGGGCTACATCTACCTGCCCAACACCGCCGGCGCCGGCTACACGTTCTTCAACCGGATGTTCTTCAACCAGATCGACAAGGACGCGATGATCATCGACGAGCGCGCCAACGGCGGCGGCCAGGCGGCCAATTACATCGTCGAAGTGCTCTCGCGTCGCCACCTGTCGAGCTGGAAGGATCGCGACGGCATGCCGTACAACACGCCGGCCGGCGCGCTGCACGGCCCGAAGACCATGCTGATCGACCAGGACGCGGGCTCGGGCGGCGACTACCTGCCCTACACCTTCCGCCATCTCGAAATCGGCAAGCTCATCGGTACCCGCACCTGGGGTGGCCTGATCGGCATCTCGGCCAACCCGCAGCTGGTCGACGGCGGTTACATGAGCGTGCCGTTCTTCAGGTTCGTCGACGCCGACGGCAACTGGACCGTGGAAAACGAAGGCGTGGCGCCGGACATCGAGGTCGAACTCGACCCCATCGCCACCAACAACGGCCGCGACACCCAGCTCGAGCGCGCCATCGCGCACATCCTGGCCGAGCTCGAGAACTACGAGTCGCCGGTCCCGCCGATCCCGCCGCTGCCGACCGAGCTCGGTCAGTAGGCGCGGCAGTAGGAGCGGTCTCCAGGCCGCGAATTGATCGAAGCGGTTTCGTCCGATCGATTCGATAACTCCAACAGCGCCCCGGGCCTTCCGGGGCGTTCTGCTGCGGGCCGTCTACGGTATATTGGTCAGCACCAGAACGCGCGAGCAATGGCGGGAATGAACAGATTCGGACAAGACATCTGCCGGGCACTCCTTTCGCTGGCCCTTGCGGTCGGCCTGGCGGCCTGCCAGACGATTCAATACGAGGCGCTGGAAGCGGTCGGCATCGAGAAGCGCGGCATCCTCGAGGCTCGCGTCGAGGCCGCCAGCGAGGCCCAGGACGAGGCCGGCGAGCAGTTCGAGACGACGCTGGAGCGATTCCGCTCGGTGGTCGAGTTCGACGGCGGCGACCTGGAGCGCGCCTATCGCCGGCTGAATCGCGAGTACGAGCGCAGCGTCGACCGGGCCGGGGCGGTGAGCCAGCGTATAGAAGCGGTTGAGAGCGTTGCCGAGGACCTGTTCGCCGAGTGGGAGGAAGAGCTGGAGCGCTATTCAAGCGCCGACCTGCGGGCGCGCAGCCGTGAGTTGCTTGAGGCGACGCGAACCCGCTACGCCAGCATGGTCCGTGCGATGCGCCGGGCCGAGCGCACGATCGACCCGGTGCTGCAGGCGTTCGAGGACCAGGTGCTGTTCCTGAA
>MDTG01321907.1_pt1 | contig 14775 bp, 8 predicted proteins | sample 811421 | NCBI WGS metagenome assembly MDTG01 (sample SAMN05326645, study PRJNA326480) | marine metagenome | isolation source: seawater | place: Pacific Ocean: South East | collected 2011
CAAGAAATTGAATATTCTATAACTTACAAATATGAAGTAATTGATAGTTTACTACATTTTTCAAGTACAGAAGGTCAAGAATTTATTTTTCATCCTTCAGATAAAAATTATTCAAGAGATTTTATCGATACGGGTGAAATAATTGAATTAGATGGATGTACTTTTAACTATTAAGTTCAATGTTTTTGTCAATTTATGCTCATCCTATGCCCATTAAGAAAGTGGGATTTTGCTAAAGTATAGATATTATGCTAAGAGGGAGTGGAGTAAATACTAGTGGAATACGTCGAGCTGTATATCAAATCCAATAGAGCCTAAAAAGGGAATTGATAAAGGTTAAGGGCTTATAAGTAAAATAAAGTGGTAAGATTTATTAGATTTTAGGAATATTGAATTATGCATAAATCAATGCTATCAAAAAGCTACCTCTTTTTTAATTTTTAGTTAAATACTCTTTAACATTTGTATTTTAATTTTATTAGTCATCTCCATAACCAAGTAAATCATCAATTGATTTTTTAACCATCCCATCAAGTATTTTTGCATCTCTAATAATAAAGTGTTTCTTGAAACCTTTTTCATTTATTGCAATGTTTGCTACTCTTTCTAATTCTGGAAAAGTTGGAGGTACAATAAACATAAAGTTTCTTACCCTTAATCTTGTTATCCCATTTTTCTTATAAACATATAAATCTGCTTGTTCGCATTTATTAACATACTCCCCCCCTTTTTTATCAGGTGCTGTAAAAAAGATTGTTTGAGATTCGATATCTAAATCTTCTGCATATAATTCTTCCCACTCAATATCTCCATCAATTATCTTGAAAGGAATCTCCTGAGAATAAGCATTTGTGCAAATAAGAAATGTAAATGCTATGATTATCTTTTTCATTTCTTTGATTTATAATTAATAATAGCTCTAAGATATAGAGATTAGGTCAAATATAAATTCCGTTACCTTAAGTGTTTTTGATTAATTCTATTTAATTAAGAGATACATTTAAGCTTATATAATTAAATTTTAATCAATTATATTTATTAATAATTTGACATAAGAAACACGAACTATGAAATCTTATTTTCTATTAATATTGTGCTCTGTATTGACAATGCAAACAACAGATATAAAAGCTCAACGAAAAAAAAATAAAAAGCATAATGAGACAACTTTTTCAGAAACCTTATATAATTCAATAAAATGGCGTTTAGTTGGTCCATTTAGAGGAGGACGTGCCGCTACAGTTACTGGCCTGATAAATGATTCAAATGTCTATTATATGGGAACAGCGGGTGGTGGTGTATGGAAGACTTTAGATTCGGGAAATACATGGCAGTCAGTGTCAGATGGATTCTTCGGCGGATCCATTGGTGCAATTGCCGTTTCAGAATCTGACTCAAATATCCTTTATGTCGGAGAAGGGGAACAGACCTTAAGAGGAAACGTTTCTTCTGGAAATGGGGTATGGAAGAGTTTGGATGCTGGTAAAAGTTGGAGCTTTATCGGATTAGAGGGTACCGAACATATATCGCGAATTCGAATCCATCCTAAAAATCCAAATTTAGTTTATGTTGCAGCGATTGGAAATTTATGGAAACCCAATGAAAATCGTGGTGTTTATCGGTCAAAAGATGGAGGACAAACATGGAAGAAAATACTTTATGAAAGTAATAAAGCAGGAGCTGGAGATTTAGTAATAGACCCTAATAATTCAAGGATAATTTACGCTTCTACTTGGCAAATGAAAAGAAATGGATATCGTATGGATAGTGGTGGTCCTGATAGTAAACTTTTCAAAAGCTATGATGGTGGAGATACATGGACTAATATAAGCAGTAATTTAGGGCTTCCAAAGGGCCCATGGGGTATCGTTGGAATTACAGTTTCTCCAGTAGATTCGAATCGTATTTGGACAATAATAGAAGCTGAGGATGGCGGAATATTTCGCTCAGATGATGCTGGGGTGACATGGCAAAAAGTAAATGAAAATAGAGCTTTAAGACAAAGAGCTTGGTATTATAGTCGAATTTATGCAGATACTAAGAACATAGACAAAGTATATGTAATGAATGTTAGTTATGGTGTATCAACTGATGGTGGAAAATCATTTACACTTAAAGATGCACCTCACGGAGATCATCACGATTTATGGATAGATCCAAATAACAATAATCGTATGATAATAGCTGATGATGGAGGAGCTCAAATATCAAATGATGGAGGTAATAATTGGACTACATATTACAATCAACCCACAGCACAATTTTATAGAGTAACTACAGATAATCAGTTTCCCTATAGAATCTATGGAGCCCAACAAGATAATTCAACCATTAGAATTAGACATCGAAGTTCTGGGTCTAGTATTGTTAAAAGTGATTGGGAAATTACTGCAGGAGGAGAAAGTGCTCATTTAGCTCCTGATCCAAAAAACAATGACATTGTATACGGAGGTACTTATAAAGGTTATATGATGCGTAAAGATCACCAAACAGACCAAATTCGTTCTGTTAATATTTGGCCTGATAATCCTGCAGGTTCGGGTGCAGAAGTAATGAAATATAGATTTAATTGGAATTTTCCTGTGAAATTTAGTATTCATGATTCTAAGAAACTCTATGCAGGATCAAACTTTTTACATGTAACAACAGATGAAGGACAAACTTGGAAAAAAATATCTCCAGATCTGACAAGAGGGATTCCTGAAACTATAAAATCATCAGGTGGGCCGATTACTCAAGACAATACAGGTGCAGAATTTTATTCAAATATATTTGTTATAAATGAATCTCCTATTGAAGAAGGCGTAATTTGGGTTGGAAGCGACGATGGTTTAATCCACATAAGTAAAAATAATGGTGAAACTTGGGAAAATGTTACTCCTCTATCATCTGTTAGTCCAAAATTAAATATGATAAATTGTATTGATCCTAGTCCATTTCATGAAGGAACAGCGTATGTAGCAGCAACCTCCTATAAATTTGGTGACTATACCCCATATTTATACAAAACTAAAGATTATGGGAAAACTTGGTCATTAATAACTAAAGGAATTCCTAGTAATTATTACACTCGTGCCATTCGTTCAGATAAGATTCGTGAAGGTTTACTTTATGCTGGCACTGAATGGGGAATGTTCATCTCATTTGACGATGGCAATAGTTGGAAATCTTTTCAATTAAATTTACCTATCACATCTATTAGAGATTTACACGTGAGAGATAATGATTTGATAGCTGCAACACACGGAAGAAGCTTTTGGATGATTGACGATTTAACCCCGTTACATGAATTGAACAAAAATATAAGTGTTCAAAAATTCCACATATTTAAGCCTGACATTGCATATCGTATTTATCAATCCAATGAAAATGAGAAGATAAATTATCAATTGGTCGGAAAAAATCATCCTAATGGTGCTATCTTAAATTTTTACATAAAGAAATTAAATGAAGGTGATAAAGTTAGTATCGAAATAAAAGAAAAAGATGGGAAGTTAATTCAGCGATTTTCTAATACTGCAAAGTTAAATAAACTAAATCCTCAGGCAGATATACCTCTAGATGTCAAATCTGGTTCAAACAGATTAATTTGGAATATGAGATACCCTGGGTATAAAGAATTTGAGGGTATGGTCTTCTATTCTTCGCCAAACATTGGGCCAAAAGCGATACCCGGTGAGTATATAATATGTTTAAACTACAATGGTGCTAATAAACAACAGATATTAAAAATAGTTAAAGATCCAAGGTTAAAAAATAATGATCAAGACTATAAAGATCAATTCGAATTTTTAATTAGTGTTAGAAATCAAGTAAGTAAGGCCAATTCTGCAATCATTAAAATTCATAATATACAGAAGGATTTAAATTATCTCAAGCTAAAAGATGGCTTAGCAGAAGAAATAAAAGAACATATAAACCAGTTCGAAAAAGAACTAAAAAATGTTGAAAATAAAATTCACATGACCAAAAATCAAAGTCGTCAGGATCCCTTAAATTATGGTATTCGAATTAATAATAGAATTGCATTTCTATTAACTGATTCTCAGCGTGGTGATTATCCACCAACAAATCAAGCAAAAGCCTTTTTTAAAGAAATAACTATAGAGTTAGAGGACCAAATAAAAGTTTTAGAAAACCTTTTAGAACTTAATATATCAAAGCTTAATGAAATGGTCTCAGATAATGAAATTAAAATATTTTCGATGAAAAGCCCTTAATTATTTTAGATCACTTAAAACAATACTTGCAGCATATCCAAAAATAAAAAAGGGAATTACTCCAGTTACAGCATAAAGGAGTAAATGAATAAACTCAAATTGACTTGTGGTTACACTTTAGACACAGAACTAAGTCCACAGATTGTTAATACATCCATTTAAAATTATTTTGCTATAGACAATTCTTTAACTAGATTTTGAATCATTCCAACTCCTTTCTGCAATTGATCTTTTGATATATATTCATCTCCTCTGTGAGCTTGAGCAATGTCACCAGGTCCACAGATTACTGAATTAAAACCCTGATTAGCAAAATGCCCTGCTTCCGCAGCATAAGAAACAGTGTCCAATTTTGAATTTCCAGAAATTTTTTTTGCCAATGCCACCACATCATTGTTAGGTTTCGTATCCAAATGAGGAACTACAGGATGATTTTCAATATTTTCAATTTTAAAATCAGGAAAAATTTTGCGAAGTTGATTTTCTCTTTCTTTACAATATAGATCAAATTCAGAAACAATTGAATAAATATTATCACTTGGAATAGTTCTTAAATCCCAGGAGAAATGTACCTTATCCGCTATTACATTTGGTGCAATCCCTCCATGAATTGTACCTATATGAATTGTAGAATGAGGAGGATCATAAAGCTTATCTAACCTACCTTCTTTAATTAAAGTGTTCATTTTATTTTCGAGCCATAAAATTAAACGCATCGTTTCATGAATAGCACTTACTTCTTGTTTTATCCGGCTACTATGTCCAGCTGAACCATTAACATAAGTATCCATTATATAAATTGCTTTTTGCCCAATAATAGGCTCTAACATTGAAGGTTCACCAATTATTGCATATTTTGGTGTTTCTTCATAAAAGCTAATTATTGCCTTTGTCAGAACTGGTGCTGCGAGACAACCTACCTCTTCATCATAGCTAAAAGCAAAATATATTGGTTTTTTTAAATCAGCTTTGAGCATATCAGGAATAGTCGCCAAGCAGCAAGCCAAAAACCCTTTCATATCAGATGACCCTCTTCCATATAAGTTACCATCTCCTTTATCAGTCAAAACAAAGGGATCAGAACTCCATTTTTGTCCTTCTACAGGAACAACATCCATATGTCCTGAAAGAATTACACCATCATCAATTGGAGGGCCAATTCTACAGTGAATAGAAGATTTATTTTCATTCTTATTTGTAACTAAATTAACTTCGACGTCATAAGACTCCAGATATTCTTTTATCCATTTCAGAATAGTAATATTACTTTGACCACCTAAGATTGGAAATGAAACAAGTTTAGTTAAAATTTGTTCAACATTCATGATGAATTAATTATAGTTTATAGATACTGCGATGATTAATGCAATGAATGCAATAATTATTAAAATGATCAAAACAGGAAAAATAAATCTTATCCATCTGTCTATTGGAACCCTACTCATACTTAGCATCGCAATTAAACCTCCAAGTGTTGGATTTATTAGATTAGTAAGACCATCACCAATTTGAAATGCTAATATAGTAATTTGTCTTGTCAGACCTAGAGATTCTCCTAATGGGATCATCACTGGTAAAGTAGCAAGTGCTTGACCACTACCTGAAGGAATAAAAAAATTAATAAAAGATTGAGAGATAGACATACAAATTGCGGAAAGATATAAAGGAAGGCCTTCTAAAATAATTGAAAGTTGGTATGAAATAGTGTCACCAATATTTCCCATTTCCATCAAAACTTTAATTGTTGTTGCAAAACCAACCATAAATGCTCCAGGTGCCGCTATAGCTACTGAATCAAGAACAGTTTGACTCATTGAATTTCCTCCTATACCAGATAATAATCCAGTTAAAAAGGCAATTATCAAAAATACAGCTGACAATTCATTAATATGCCAATTTAAATTAAAAACACCATAAATAATTATAATTAGACCCAAAATAAAAATTCCAATTATTGACCAATTATTAAAATCTAAAGAATAATCTTTTATTGGTTTTGAAAGGGTCAAATTATCTGTATTTAAACCTATTGCTAAACTTTCTTCACTATTTGAAACTATTTTTTTAAAATATCTAATATTATATAATGTCATTATAGTTAACCCTATAAAACATAAAATACTCCGTAAAAATGCACCAGAGAACATTGGAAGTTCTGCTAATTTATGTCCAGTTCCAATAGTGTAAGGATTAATTGGTGATAAACCAAAACCAATTGTCATAGATCCAACTGATATACCAGCTGCTAGAATCAAATCTCCACCCAATGCTAAACTGACAACTGCAGCAATAGGTATTAATGCAATATTGTTTTCAAGACCAACTGAAACTCCTAAAAGGCCATAGGTAAACGTCATAATAACTACAATAAAATATTTTCGTTTTAATCCCATTTTTTTTATTAAAGTTCCAATTGCATTTTCTATTGCTTTAGATTTTTCCATGAATCCGAACATAATTCCACCAGCTAGTACTATGAAGATAATTTCTGATGCAGATTTAAATCCAAGAGGGATAGCTTTAAACATTTGCAAAATTCCTATTGGGGTTGATTTAATTATTTTGTACGAATCTGGAACAACAGTGCTCCTTCCATCCATATTTATCCTTTCATAAGTTCCTGCTGGCAGTATGTAGGTTAGCAATGTGACTAAAAGAATAATACTAAAAACAATTGTTATAGCGTGAGGAACGCGATCAAAAAAAGACTTTTTTTTATTGTTAAATTTAGTCATTTTATTTGGCTAAAAGAATTTGATAGTTATAAGGGTATAAAGTCATAATTATAATTTTCAATACTTACTAAATTTAAGAATATAACTTTACAATAATCAGATAAAAAATTAGTATAACCTTATCTTTTTAAAGTTTATAATTTTGACTCCCTAAAAACAACACTTGCGGTATATCCGAAAACAAAACACGAAATTACACCAGTAGCAGCATAAAGAAGTAAATGAACAAACTCAAATTGGCTTAAAAAAAATTGAATTGAAAAACTGATCAAAATTCCAAATAAAACTCCCTTAGAATTCGCTTTTTTTGTCAATATGCCTAACAAAAAAACACCTCCTAAACTTCCAAAAATTAGTCCTAGTATTTTGTTAAATTCATCCCATAAAGATTTAATATCAGATGAGGCCATGAAAAATGCAAAAAGAATTCCAAACATCCCAATTATGAAAGTTGCCCATCTTGCAATTTTCATGCTATTTTCATTTTCCCCTAAGCCCAATCTGTCAAAAATATCAATGCTAAATGAGGCTGCTCCAGCATTCATGCTGGAACTTAGGCTACTCATTGCCGCTGCAAAAATTGCTGCTATTAAGATACCAGATACTCCGATTGGTAACTGAGTTACAATATACCAAGGAAAGATTGCATCGTCTGAAATGAAATTAGTATTCAATGCAGTTGGGTTAATTTTATAAAAAATGAAAAGTGCAGTGCCAATAAAAAAGAAAATAAGGGTAGAAGGTATAACAGGTAATATTCCAAGCCATATACTTTTTTGTGCTTTTCCTATGTTTGGTGTAATAAGATAGCGCTGGACAATTGTATAATCAGTACCATAAGTTGTTAGATTAATGAAAAAACCACCAAAAATCATAACCCATACCGTAGGTTCTGTAAAAGATAAAGTGAAATCAAAAATATTAAATTTATCTTCCAAATATGCCATTTCTAAAATACCTTCAAATCCACCATCAATATTTGATGCAATTATTAAGAGTGAAATTATAATTCCACCCATTAAAACAAAGACTTGAATAACATCAGTCCAAATTACCGCCTCTATACCACCAAATAAAGTATATATTAGACTGATGATTCCCATTAATGAGATACAAATAAAAATATCTATGCCTGTAACCAAATTTAGAGCTATAGATGGCAAAAAAAGAACCACACCAATCCTGCCGACTTGATATAAGATAAAGCAGATACAACCTATCAATCTCATTGTTAAATTAAATCGAATTTCCAAGTATTCATATGCTGTTTTGACATTTGTTTTTCTGTAAAATGGTATAAAAAGATAAAATATTACAGGTATCACTAATAAAACACTAATATTGAGTAAAAAATAAGACCAATCAGTACTATAGGCCTTAGAAGGAATAGCAATAAAGGTTATTGGACTTAGTACTGTTCCAAAAATACTTAATCCGGCTGCCCAAGATGGTATTCGCTCTCCCCCCTTAAAATAATCTTTTGTGTTTTTTTGTCTTTTAGAATAATTTAATCCTATAATTGATATAATAATAAAGTAAATTATAATAATTAAAACATCTAAAAAAGCTAACATATTTTATTGCCTAATTTTACGTAAATAAACCCTTTTCATTTAAAGCTTTTTGTAATTTTGAAATAGCCTTTTCTGAAAGTTTTGTTAAGGGAATCCTACAAGGGCCGCAATCTATTCCTGTAAATTTCATGATTGCTTTTCCTGCAATTATAGGCCCACCATTCTCAAGAATTATTTGAATTATATCATTACATTTTTTTTGTTTTTCTTCTGCTTGTTCAATTTTCCCAGCTTTAAAATCTTTAATCATTGAAAGATAGTTTGGGCACATGTAGTTGTAGGTACTTCCAACCGCATTAAATAGTCCCAGTTTAAGTACCTTAAATAAATTTTCATCAAAACCATTTAAAATATTCCATTTCAAGTTGTCTTTCTCAATACATTTAAGCAATTCAGCAAAATTATCATGGGTATATTTAATTCCAGAAAAATTTGGAATTTTTAATTTGGCTTCATCAATGTAATCAACCATTGATAGATTAATCCCAGAAATTAAAGGTATATGGTAGTAAAAAAAGGGGATATCTGGAGCTGCTTGGGCTATCTCAGCACAAAAATCGATTAAAGGATTAATAGAATTTGGTTTTAAAAATATTGGGCCCATTGTACTGGTCCCATAAGCACCAATCTTTTGAGCATGTTTAGCAAGCACTTTTGATTGTTTTGATGAGGTTGTTCCAACGTGAACAATTACTTTAAATTTTTCTTCTTGAAAATTTACCCACTCCTTTGCAATAACTTTTCGCTCTTTAAGTGTCATTGACATTCCCTCTCCTGTAGTACCACAAATAAAAACACCAGAAAGCCCCTGCTTTTTTAACTTTTCAGCATAATCAGCTATCTTAGAAGGGTTAATTTCACCACTTTCATCCATTGGTGTAAATGGAGCCGCTATAATTCCTTCTATCCTTTTTTTCAAAATATTTTAATATTTATCAACCTGACCAGGCATTAAATACCAAAAAGCTACTGATTGATATAAACAAATATTAGGACATTTTATACAATTTTGTTCCTTATCACCCCACTTATCGGCCTTGTACTTTTCAATTACACCAGTAAATGAATTTTGGAAAGGAACATTATCTCCTATATGAAAACGGCTGACTATTGTATGTCCATTGCCATCAATTGCAGTATAAGGCTGACTAGCAAAGCCATGATCAAATAGAGCAAAAGCCGGCTCAGCAGACCAAGCATACCCAATATAATCTTCCGAACCAGTCCCAAAAGTCGATGGAAACTTTTCTCCATCAACATAAAATTTTTCATCTCCTTCTCCCCACCACCACCATATATTTCTTGTGTTAAACTTACCATACCACCAATTTGCAGCTTGATTTTTTGGTTCCTCCCATTCATTTTGTATTTGGAGCGTCATTCCACAATATCTACCCTTACCACTAGTAACAAGTATAGGCCAATCAATATCTCTTCCATTATTATTTACTTCATTCCTATATTTACCCTTATGCCATTTTGCATGAAATCTTAAGAGTTTTCTAGTTTTACTAAATGGACTAAAAGCAATCGAAATTTTAATATTATGTAAATTATCGCCTTTATTTATAATCTCAAATTTCGCTCCATCTGAATATGGCATATACCAATTTGAATAAAAATTCCCTGGCATAGCTCCAATAGCAAGAGTTCTGTTAGGATAAAGATCTGGATATGTTCCAAAAAACATACCAAATGGTGCAAGAACAGAAGGTTTGCTGTCATTATCCCAAGTAATCTGAATCCATAAATTTTCAAGCATTTCTTTTCTTCTGTTTGGTGTATCATATTCATTTTTATTAAAGCTTATATTAAAATGATTTATTGCCCCTGAGCCATCTAAACTCGTTTCCCAATGATTTGATTTTGATAAATTATTAATATCAAAATTTAATATTTGTTCTTCTTGATATTTTTTTCTTCCAAAACCTCTGTTGTATAAAATTCTATCTGTCCTAGCAAGCTCAATAAGATCTTGTTTTGAATATATCCCATTGAATTTTGGTAATTCTAGTTCTTTATCTGAAAATTTAGTATAAGTTATGTGATAATACATTCCCCATCCCTCCTCTAGAATTATCTTACAATGTTTTTGAAATGGTATAGGTATAAATCGATTACGCCCTCTGGATAGGGTACTCATTAGTTCTGGTAAATTTACTGATGGAAGCCCTGGTAGACTTTTTGGTAATATAACATCCTCTTCATTTAATTGTTCAAAAAAATCCGAAAAAGGCTGGTCTATTATTGGTATTTCTTGATTATCAACATAAATTTTGATATGTCCAGAAAGTGCCAATGCACTCCAAACTCTCCAAATTACCCCAGGTCCATCTTGTTCAAATACAACAATATTGTTATTTTCCTTTCTTACATATCCAGTGCCATCTCTATTAGCATCCCAATTTAGATAAGATTTTGTTTTTGAATCGTATTTTGACTTCCTATCGTAACTAGAAAAACTTCCTGAAGTTTCTCCTTTCATGGGTGGTTTAGCAAGGTACTCAAGATCAATTATACGATTTATTAATTCAGGATAGGTAATTTTTATTTGACCAAAAGAAAATAATGGTAATAAGTATAAAAAAGGGAACAGCTTTTTCATATGTTATAATAATTTATTGAATTTAAATTTAATATAAGTAAATGATTTTTTTATTTAACATATATTTAGAATTAAATAAAAAAACCTTAGTAAAGATGAAAACATTTCAATTTATACTTTTTTCAACTGTTTATTTTTTTTATTCACATCATTTATTTTCTCAAATCATAAACAGAGAAAATATAACGGATATGGAATTTAGACATGTTGGCCCTGTTGGCAATAGAGTTACAACAGTTGCTGGAGTTCCAAATGACCCAATGACATATTATGTAGGAGCTGCCTCTGGAGGTGTTTGGAAAACATTAGATGGCGGATTAAACTGGAAACCAATTTTTGATAGTCAAGAAGTACATTCCATAGGTGCAATTTCAGTTGCTCCCTCAGATCCGATGACTATATATGTTGGAACTGGTGAAAGTTCGATTAGATCAAATGTTTCAATTGGTAACGGAGTTTATAAATCTGAAGATGGTGGAGATACATGGAAAAATTTAGGATTAGAAAATACAGGAAGAATTAGTAGAATTATTATTCATCCAAAAAATAGAAACTTGATTTATGTTGGATCTCTTGGGCATGCTTATGCTCCCCAAAAGGATAGAGGAATATTTATGAGTGATAATGGAGGTGATACCTGGAAACATGTCCTTTTTATAGATAATAATACTGGTATTTCAGATATAGTTATGGATCCAGACAATCCTAGAATTTTGTTTGCAGGAGCTTGGCAGTTAGATCTTAAAACATGGAGAAGAATAAGTGGTGGACCTGGTGGAGGTATATTTAAAACTATTGATGGTGGTAAAAATTGGATCCGATTGAAAGGAAATGGTTTGCCTGAAAAAGATGTTGGTAAAATTGCCCTTGCAATGACACCAGCTGATCCCGAGAGATTGTATGCACTTATTGAGACTGGTGACGGAGTTCCATACAATGGAAAAGAAACGGAGTATGGAGAGTTATGGCGATCAGATGATAATGGTAAAACATTTAAACTAATAAATTCAAATAGGAATCTTGGAGGAAGGCAGGCATACTATACGAGGACAGCTGCTTCTACTGATAATCCAAATGAGGTTTACTTTATGACTAGTGATTTTTTCTCAAGTATTGATGGTGGAATTACAATAACTCAAGCCTTAGAGGGAGACGATGCATTAAAGTTAGAAAACCATTCTAAGCTATCTGCACCAAATTGGGATCATCATGAAATGTGGATTGACCCGTTTGATGGAAACAGAATGGCAGTGGCTGGAGATGGTGGGATATCTATCTCACAAAATAGAGGTAAATCCTGGCTTAAAACATTTTTACCAGTAGCTCAACTTTATCACGTAACCACAGATAATAGTATTCCATACAACTTATTAACTAATAGACAGGATGGGCCATCAATGAAAGGCCCTAGTAGGGCAAATATGGGGAACTGGTGGTATTCCGGTATGATACAATCAGGACTTTGGAGAGAAGTTGGTGGTGGGGAAAGTGGTTTTGCAACACCTGATCCGACAAATCCTGATATTGTATGGTCAAGTGCCTCTGGTTCTGGATCTTTAGGAGGTATAGTAACAAGATACAATGAAAAAACAAATCAATACAGGCAGCTGGAGGTTTGGCCTGAATATGCTTCTGGAAGTTATGCTTCATTATTGAAATATAGGTTTCAATGGACCTTTCCTTTATTGATATCGCCTCACGATAATAAAACAATATATGTTACTAGTCAACATGTTCATAAAACAACTAATGATGGGCAATCCTGGGAAGTAATTAGCCCAGATTTAACAATGAATGACAAAGAAATGCAGGGTTTCTCTGGCGGATTGACAGGAGATAATATTGCCGTTGAATATGCAAATGTAATATACGCCTTTGAGGAATCACCAGTTCAAAAGGGAGTCCTCTGGGCCGGAACTAATGATGGTTTAGTACATGTTAGTCAAGATAACGGGAAGTCTTGGAAAAATGTGACAAAAAACATACCTAAACTTCCAAAGCTTGGGGTTGTAAGAAATATTGACGCTTCTAAATGGAATCCCGCAAAAGCTTATTTAACTATAGAATTTCATCAGGTTGGGAATTTTAAACCATATGTATACAAGACAGAAAATTTTGGTAAATCATGGGAGAAAATAACTAATGGAATTGCTCCCGGCAACCTAAGTTATACTAGAAATATTAAAGAAGATCCTGTAAGAGAAGGGCTTCTATATCTTGGTACAGAAAATGCGTTGTATTTTTCAAACGATGATGGAAACAATTGGCAAAGTTTAATGACAAACTTGCCACACACTCCAATGTATTGGATCGATGTTCAAGAACATTTTAATGATCTTGTGATTGGGACATATGGACGAGGCATATGGATATTAGATGACATATCACCATTACAGCAACTAAATGAAAATATTTTAACAAAAGAGTCGCATCTTTTTGATATAAAACCATCATATAGATTCCATAATGTTACTAATAGTCTTCAAATGTTAAAAGAAGCATCAACTGGACAAGATCCGCCAAAAGGAGCATCAATTAATTTTTGGTCAAGAGATAAAAAAGATGTGAAAATTATTATAACTAATGAAAAGAACGACACTATCAAAATCATAAAGCTAAAGGCAAAAAAAGGAATTAATAGACTTTGGTGGGATTTTTATGCTGAGAAAACTAATCTTATCAAATTTAAAACTAAACCTTTATATGCTGATTGGTTTTCTCTTAATAAAAATAAAGAAAGAGCTGAGCAAAGCCTTTATAGCTTTTCAATATTATCTCCTCCAGGAACATACAATATAACTTTAAAATCAAGTGAAAGTTCAATGTCGAAATCTTTAAAAGTGATAAAAGATCCCAATTCAGAAGGGACTTTAGAAGATATTTCGCTTCAAAATGAATTAGTGACTAAGATTTATGAAGATTTAAATCTTGCGATATCTTATGTTAATTCTATAGAAACTATACGAAAACAATTAATTGATTTAAAAGAAATATTAAGAAATGCAAATCAAAAAAAAGAAATTATGCCAATAGTTGAAAAACTAGAATCTGAATTTTTAGAGGTTGAAAAAAAATTAGTTCAATTAAAAATTACTGGAACTGGGCAAGATGGAGTTAGATATGAAAAAATGATCGTTGAAAAATTAAGATATCTGGCAAGTAATGTTCAAATATCAGACTTTAAACCTGCCGATTCATATATTGAGGTATATAGAATTTTGAAAAATAGATTGAATAAAATTGGTGAAGAGTTTGAAATACTTAAAAATGAAAAACTGAAAAACACTTTGAAAATTTTTAAAAATAATGGAGTTGAAATGATAATTACAGATTAATTATTCAAATTAATATGCCTAATTAAATTAAGCTTTAATTCTGCGATAAGTTCATATTGAACTTATTTGATAAAAACCCTTGAGTTTTTGTTTTAACAATAAAGGTATTCCCACTTAAAGGAAATTTTTTTAATTCCTTCTTTGTGAGGTTTTCCATTGCAGTCGTTATCATTAGATAATCAAGATTTTCTCCTCCAAAACAACAAGATGTGACATTTGGAACTGGTAACATAATTTTATTTAAAATTTTGCCATTTTTGGGATTCCAACAAAAAACCCCATGCCCTCCATAATGAGCAATCCAAA
>MDTG01246299.1_pt1 | contig 14774 bp, 10 predicted proteins | sample 811421 | NCBI WGS metagenome assembly MDTG01 (sample SAMN05326645, study PRJNA326480) | marine metagenome | isolation source: seawater | place: Pacific Ocean: South East | collected 2011
ACGTCGCCCCGGATGCTGTCGAGTGCCGCCCGGGTCTCGAGCTTCTGGGCTTCGGTGAGTTCCGGCTCGATGAGCAGTCGGCTGTAGCGCAGTTCTTCAGGGATGAGTGGCAGGCTGTCGGTGGGGATGCCGGAGTAGTGGTCGGAAATGTCGCGTGGCGTGGCGCGGACCTGGCCCTCGATGGTCTGTTGCATCCGGTCGGCCATGAGTTGCTCGCGCATGGGTTCCCGGAATTCGGCCTTCCACGCGGCCACGGTTTTGCCATACTCCGCTTCGAAGGCCTCAACACTGCCGAACATGCGGATGTAGTACTCCAAACGGCGGTCAATCTGTGCGGTCACCTCGCCGTCGTCCACTTCGATGGAGTCGAGGCGGGCTTGGGGGAGCAGCAGCTTTTGCAGCATGAGCTGTTCCACGATCGGACAGACTTCCTTGACGGGCATGCCCGAGGCCTCCATCTGGAAAATCTGGGCGTCCACGTCGCTCTGCAGGACGATCTCGTTGCCCACGACGGCGACGATGCGCTCGAGCTGTTGCAATTCCGGTTGCTCTTGGGCGTGGCCCAGGGAGGCGGTGAGGATTGCACCGAGGAGGACGAGGAAGCGTGCGTTCATGGGGTGTCGTCGGCGGTGGGGGTGCTGAGCGCCGCTTCGGCCCAGGCGGCTTCGACGGCTTGCTGTCGCATGGTGGCCAAGGTACGGTTGCGGCGGCGGTGGAGGATGAGCTCGCCCACCCGATCCGCGACCCGCTCCACGGGGGTGGCGGCACCGGTGGCGAGGCGATCTGTGATGAGCAGCAGGGCGCGCTGGTCAGCGGGCCGGCCAGCGGCCGTATCGGCCGGCCAGACAATTTTGCTGACGCGTCTGGAACTTTGTTGGCGGGAGGCCTTTCGGGGCTCGAGGGGCAGTTCGGCCCCAAGTTCTTCCCAGGTCCACCACCGTTCGGCATCGAGGTCGAACGGCATGCCAGCATCGCTGCACCGGCTGCTGAGCACGGACAGGACTTCGGGGTCAGCGGAGGCGAGTTGCTTGATCCAATCCCGGATGTCGCGCGGGAACTCGGTGTCGTCAGGGAAGACCATCCAGCGGGCCCGGTACAAGGGCGATTCGAGCCGGAAGAGGTCGGGTTGTTCTTCCAAGAAGGCTTCCAGTTCGGTCGTCGTGACCACGGTGTCGAGGTGGTCCCGCAGGTAGCGGTCCTCATAGGCGTGGATGTAGAGGGCCTCGCGGTAGCGGCGCACTTCGCGTTCGACGTCCCGCTCGGATTCCGGCAATTCGGTTTCGGCAAGGTGGACCACCGTGCGGCGTTGCTGCCAATCGCCAATCAGCCGGTCGGCCCAAGCGGCGCTGTCCTCGGCGGTCAGGCGCGGCGGCATTTCAGCCTGCAGATCCGCCACGGTCAGGAATTCACCGTAAGCCGTGGCCACAGTGACGGCGTCGGGGTTCACCGGTACTGGCCCCTTGCATCCGAAGAGCAGGGCCAAGACCGGCAGGGTTGCGACCGCCGCGCGCATCAACGGATGGCGTGCAGGGCTTCGGTGTTGACCTCCACGTCATAACGGGTGCGGAGCTCGGCGATCCAGGTCTTTTCGAGGTGGTCCTGGTAGTCGGCAATGACCTTGCCGCGCGCTTCATCGAGGGTCTTGCCCGTCGGAGCGACGACCTCCACGATTTGGACGAAGCGGATTTGGCCATCCACCTCCTGCATTCCGGTGATGCCGGATTTTCCGTTCAACTCTTGGAGGGCAGCATCGAAGACGGGGTTGATGCCTTCCTCTAGACGGCGGTCTTCCACAGTGATGCTCAATGGGTTTTCCGAGACCATCTCGCGGCGCTCGGTCTCGATGTCGCCTCCCGCTTTGGCCACCATCTCGATGCGCTCCGCTGCGGCGGCATCCGCACAGCGGAAAATGCGGCCATCGATTCGGGTCTTCCAGGCGTACTCCGATTGGTGGTCGTTCCAGAATTCATTGAGCCCAGTGGTGTCGCGCACGGCACGGCTCCACACTTTTTGGTCGGTGAGCTCAAACAGCAGGATGCCGTCGTGGTATTCTTCCATCAGCAACCGGAAGTCGTTGTGCTTCTGCTCGAGACGGGCGTCTTCGTAGGCGATGACGGCTTCGCTGGAGAAGCGGTCAAGGGCATCGCGCAGGAGGGACTTCGCGTCGCGTCCGGTCACATCCATCCGCGCGCGCTTGCCGTCTATGAATGCGATGAATTCGCTGACGGGCGTCTTTTCGTTGCCGATGGTCAGGAGGGACTTCTTGGCGAGGCCTTTCTTGACCACGATGGGCTGCAACATGCTGTCGACCACGGTCACTTCAAGCACTTGGGCAAACCGCTTCTCGTCGATGGAGAAGCCGTATTCTGCTTTGCGCTTTTCGATGAAGCTCTTCCGGACTTGCTCGGAACGGCTGTCGCGTTGGAGGCGCTTTTCTAGATCGCGCTTGGTGTCTTCAAAAGAAGGGGGCGCCTGATACTCCAGTCGCTGGATGAGGTGCCATCCATATTGCGTCCGGACCGGAGCCGAGACATCACCGTCTTCCGCCAAGGCAAAGGCGGCTTCTTCAAAGGCCTCGACCATACGGCCCGTGCCGAATTGCGGAAGTTCACCGCCCTTGGTTCGGGAGCTCTGGTCATCGCTATGCTGGCGCGCGAGTTCACTGAAATTGGCCCCCGCGGCTAGCTCAGCGGCCAAGGCTTCGATTTTGGTTTTGGCTTCTTCCGCTCCGCCTTTCTTTTCGTCGGGGCGGATCATGATGTGTGCCACGCGCACCTCTCCACGGGCCGGACGGCGTCCTGTGACCTGGATGATGTGGTAGCCGAATCGGGTGCGGATGGGGCCGACCAATTCGCCTTCGGGGCTTCGGTAGCATGCATCCTCAAAGGGGTGCACCATCATAAAGGCACTGAACCAGCCGAGGTCTCCTCCGTTGTCTTTGACGCTTGGGTCGTCGCTGCCCCCGCGGGAGCGAGCGATGGCCGCGAAGTCCTCGCCAGCGGCAATGCGCTCTTTGAGGGCGAGTGCTTTGTTCCATGCGGCCAACGTGTCGAGCGGCGTGGCTTCGGCGCTGAGGCGCACCAACAGGTGAGAGGCACGAACCTCTTCGAGCGTGCGGTCGTAGGCTTCTTGCACGAGGGCGTCGAGCAGGTCGTTGTCCACGAGATAGGGGCGGGCGAGTTGGGTGCGGTATCCGGCCAGCTCATTGACGAACGAAGCCGCCGTATCCATCCCGAGGTCCTTAGCGGCTTGCACCTTTAGCTTGAAGTCGATGAACAGATCCATGTATTCATCGAGCGCTTCGGGCGTCACGACGCTGTCCCGGTTGTTCTTTTTGAAGATGTGTGCGAAGTCATCTGCACTCACGGCATCGCCGTCGACCGTGACCACGGTCTGGGCATTGGCGAGGGGAAGGCAGAAGAAAAGAAGCAGGCCCAGAATGTGGGGCAGAATCGCTGGGGAGGGGCAGTTGTGGCGCATCATGGCGAATTGACGGCCGAATGTAGCGCCTGTCTCGGCATTTGAGCTTTTCCAGAACCAGCTGGATGTCCTCGCAGAGGACGGTTTTTCAGTCTTTTTGGTCAGGTGCCACGCTCGTTCACGTGCTCAAAATGGGTGTCCGTGCGGAGCACAAGGGCTCTGCAGAGGGCCAATGGCATTGCCCTCAGAACCGCGTGCGCCTGCGCTTGGGGGATCGCCTGACCTTGCGTTTGTTGCCGTATTGGCTTCTGCTGCGCCGGAAGTTGTTGCCGCGTGGTTGGATGACCTTGCCAAAAGACACCATGAAGGTTCCGTACCAATCGTCATTGGTTTGGTTCCCTCGGATGACAGGGACCTCTTCGATGAAACTGTGCGCCGACAAGCTGCCTGCATTGGGCCCCGCTTCATCCAACACCGCCTGGTTGGCTTGACTTGACAAGGCAGCGCCGATGCCCACCATCTGGGCCGGGTCGGCATAGAATGAAGAGATGTCGTCCAGGTAGTCCGAATTCGTCCAGCGCAACCCCAGCTCTAGACTCAAATAGAAGTCATTGATGCCCCCTCTCCTCTGTCCGACAATGACAGCCATGAATCCAAAAGGAATGGTGGTGATTGAAGTCTCGTAAGCGACACCTTCCGTCTGCAGGGGAGCGAGGTCATACCATCGGTTGGGATCAAACCCGAACTGGTTCGAGAATTCGGTAAACATGACATTTCCCGTGTCGAGTTGCGCTTGGGGATTATGATACAGTCGTGCCACACCCACAAAGCCTCGTATGGTGATCATGGCCCTTCGCTGGCGGGCCCAAGTCAATGGCGCTTGGAAGAGGTCGCGTTCCATGCGGAGCGACAGTTCGACCATGCGATTTCTGAAGTGGAGATTCCGGCCCCGGCGGGGTGCATATTGGGTGTTTTTGTCGCTGCCTGCGATGTGAATCTTGCTGAAATCGCTTCGGATGTGCCACAAACCTGAAGGGTCGAGTTTGCGACGGACAAACACCCCGAAAGCGGGCCGGCTTTGGAGCTCTTGAAGGTCCCAGATGAAGGCCCGGCCGGGCCCGGTTCCATCGCCGATGTCACCGATGTAGTTCGAAATCCCGGCAGAAATCCCCACGTCCCATTCACCCTGAGCCTGGATGGTGGAGTTTGAGCTGAACATCGACAGGGCTGCCATTGCGATGGCATGGAAACGCAACAGAAAGGCGCTTCTACACCGCCCCGCTTTTTGCGCGTGGTTTTGAAGAGCCGAAGCGATGGTTTCCTTCTGATGCATGATGAGACCAAGATATGTTCGTTCTTGTGGTACGTGATGAAAGCGTTGAGGTTGCTTTCGTCGCGAGATTGTTTCCATGTCCCGTGCGCACCATCATCCGCAGTTGCTCTGCGATATGCTCGGCATCCGACACCCGGTCATTCAAGCTGGCATGGTGTGGTGCACTGGGGCAGAGCTCGTCGTGGCTGTGAGCCGGGCGGGTGGGCTTGGTACCCTCGGGGCCGGTTCGATGTATCCGGACGAACTCCGGGCGGAAGTACGTCGGGTCAAAGACCAGTGGTCTGGGGCTTTTGCGGTCAACGTGCCGTTGTTGTATCCCGCCGTGGAGGAGCACATGGCCACCATCGTGGAGGAACAGGTGCCAGTGGTGTTCACCAGCGCGGGATCCCCCCGGAAATGGACGGACCATTTGAAATCGGCGGGGTGCATTGTGATTCATGTTGTATCGAGTGCAGTTTTTGCCCGCAAGGCGGTGGCGGCTGGGGTAGATGCGGTCGTGGCGGAGGGTTTTGAGGCCGGAGGGCACAACGGCCGGGAGGAGACCACCACCATGTGTTTGGTGCCTGAGGTGGCAGATGCCATAGAGGTTCCTGTGATTGCTGCAGGAGGTCTGCACGATGCGCGGTCCATTCTCGCTGCTTTGGCGCTGGGCGCCTCGGGTGTCCAGATGGGCAGTCGATTCGTCATGACACAGGAGAATCCGGCGCACGCCGCATTCAAGCAGCGCATCGCAGATGCGAGGGCGGGGGAGACACGCCTGATGCTCAAGGACGTCACGCCGGTGCGGCTTTTGCGCGGACCGGATGGCAGCTTCTATGATCAGGTCGCGGCTGCAGAAGAAGCGGGTGCGGATAGAGAAGCGCTGCGTGTATTGCTTGGCCGGGGCCGGGCCAAGAAGGGCATGCGTGAGGGCGATCTGATGGAGGGGGAACTCGAGATTGGTCAGGTCAGCGCATTGTTGGAGGACATGCCGCAGGCTGGCGAGCTTGTGGAGCGGCTCGTGGACGAATACCGCGCGTTGAGGACGTCGGGAATGGCCCCTGGGTTTCACTGGGATGCTCTGGGGTGAATTCCCCGGCCTTGGGCGGAAAACAATCCGGGAAGGCAACCGTTCCCTCCTTGTTCGCGTACAACTTGCGCCCGCGATGATGTCCTTCTGGTCCATGTTCCGTCCCGTGTTGTCGTTCCTGCTGATGGTGGGAATGGCCCTGTCCGTCTCGGCACAGGAGTGGACGTGCATCCAGGTGCAGAACGACGGCACGGTCGACCTGGGGTGGTCCGTCACCACCCCGGGGGCTTCGGTCATGAGCATCACGCCGATGCTTCCGCCCCCGGACTACACCGCCCTGCCCGCTACGGATGTGGATTTGGCCACCAACCCCGTTGGGACCAATTACACCTTGCTCGCCACAACCCAGGAATTCTGTTTCACCCTCCAAGCCACGGACGGAACGGCGCCGCTGAGCGGTTTGTCCGACACCTTGTGCACCATTTGGCTTGACGTTCAAGCGGGATTGATCCCTGGGACAGTCGACCTGGCTTGGAACAGTCCTTTTCATTTCAATCCGCCTCCAGGGTTCAGTGGCACCTACGCCGTGGAGCAACTGCTACCGGACGGCTCCTGGACGGAGGTGGCCTCCGCACCTTGGCTGATTGGCAACTCCAACACCACGTTCCCGGTGACCCAATGTGACGGCTTGGTCACCTATCGGGTCACGCTGACGGAGGACGGCCCGTTTGGCATCCCGGGCTGCACGCACCAGAGCAATGCGGCCTCCACCATCGTGTCGGACGAACTCGATCCGCCTCCGCCACAGATTGTGGCCATTGATGTGGATTCCTTGACGGGGCTGGCTGAAATCTCTTGGGAGCCGAGCAATGCTCCCGATGTGGCGGGCTATTTCGTCTACATCTGTTCGGGGTCTATCGAAACCGTGTTGACCACCATCGAAGATCCGACGGTGCTGAGTTGGACCAACCCGTTCAGTGCGGCGGCGAACAGCATCGAGTATTACAATGTGGCGGCCTTCGACAGTTGCTACGTGGGCGGGGTCCCCGATCCCGGGGCGGCCAATCCGGCATGTGCGCCATCGAGTTTTCTCAACGTGGACCGGGCGGCGTGTTCCGATCGTGCGGACTTGGAGTGGTCGCCGGTCTTTCACTGGCCGAGTGGGGTGGATCGTTATGAGGTCTGGGCCTCCGAATTGACCCCGGATGGCGCTGAGAGTGGGCCCTTCCTGTTGGGCGAAGTGAATGGAGGCTTGAATTATTTCGAGCATACAGGCGCCAGTATTGGAAGCACCTATCGGTACCGCATTCGCGCCCATGCGATCGGCGCGCCTTGGACCCAGTCCTCCAATACGGTGGAGGTGGAGTTCTCCTACCCAGGAGCGCCCCAAAGCATGCGGTGGACGGAAGTGAGCATCGTGACGGACTCGGTGGCCGTCCTTCGGGCCGAGATTGAAGGGGGAGGCAATGCGCCGCACAGCTACGAATTGTGGCGCAATGAGCCGTACGATGACGACTTTGAATTTGTGACGTCGGCGTGGTCCGCAGGGGGGCAGCTTCAGATGTTGGACAGCACCATCGAAGGCGGGCTGGGGCAGTATCGCTATTACCTAAAAGCCATCAACGCCTGCGGAGATTCTGTGCTGGGGACGCCCGTGGCCGAGTCGGTGTTCCTGACCGGTACGGTGTTGGAGGAACGTCTGGCCAATGCGCTTTCTTGGACGGGGTTTGAGGGCTGGGAGGCGCCTCGGAATCGCCAGGTGCTCCTGCGCGGTGTCCAATTCGGATCTCCCCTCGATGAAATTGAAGACTTCGGGCCGTTCAACCTCAGTTATGACGATGAACTGGAAGACCAGGTGGATTCGCCCGGTGAGTTTTGTTATCGGGTGCGTGCGGAGCAGGCCGACAGCGGTTGGGCATCGGTGTCCAACGAGGTGTGCCTGACCCTGCCCCCGGTAGTCTGGATTCCCAATGCGCTCGTCCACAACGGCTTCAACAGCACCTGGAAGCCGTCCATTGCGTTTGCCGATGTGACCGAATACCGCGTGGACGTCTTCTCCCGCTGGGGAGATTTGATCTGGACGACGGAGAATCCGGAAGCGTCGTGGGACGGGACCAAGGACGGTGCCCTATTGCCCGAAGCGTTCTACCCATATACGCTGCGCATTCAAGATGGCGCCGGCCGGGTGGTGGCCCGCCGTGGCCATGTGCAGGTGGTTCGCAGACCGTGAAAAACCGGGCCGCGAGAGGGGCTTGAACCCAGCGAGTTGTGGGCTACTTTTGCCGGAATATCCGGACCTCACCCGATTCGCCCGACATGCCCGCTGACGCCCCCCACCTCAACCCCAAGTTCATCGGAGAAGGCCTCACCTACGACGATGTCCTGCTCGTCCCGGCCTACAGTGAAGTGCTCCCGCGCGACACCAACCTCCGCAGCCGCTTCTCCCGCAACATCGTCCTGAATGTGCCGGTCGTCGCCGCCGCCATGGACACGGTGAGCGAGGCGAACATGGCCATCGCCATGGCCCGTCAAGGCGGCATCGCGGTCATCCACAAGAACATGACCATCGCGGCACAGGCCGCTCAGGTTCGCAAGGTCAAGCGCAGCGAGAGCGGCATGATCCAAGATCCCATCACCTTGCCTGTGGACGCCGTCGTGGGAGACGCGTACCACATCATGGCGGAGCACCGCATCGGGGGCATTCCAGTCGTGGATGACGCCGGATTCCTCAAGGGCATCGTGACCAACCGCGACCTGCGTTTCGAGAGCGACATGGCCCGGCCCATCGCCGAGGTGATGACCTCCGACAACCTCGTCACCACCCCCAACGGTACGGACCTGAAGCGCGCCGAGGAGATCCTGCGCGACAAGAAGATCGAGAAGTTGCCCGTGGTGGATGCCGAAGGCAAGTTGGTGGGCCTGATCACCTACCGCGACATCATCAAGCTCGAGGAGTACCCCAACGCCTGCAAAGACAAGTTCGGCCGCCTTCGCTGTGCTGCTGCGGTCGGCGTGACCGGTGACACCATGGAGCGGGTCGAGGCCCTCGTTGGAGCGGGGGTGGATGCCTTGATCATTGACACGGCTCACGGACACAGCCGCGGCGTCATCGACATGCTCGGCCACGTCAAGAAGGCCTACCCGGACACCGACATCGTCTGTGGCAACATCGCCACGGGTGAGGCCGCCAAGGCCCTCGCGGAAGCGGGCGCCGATGGCGTCAAGGTGGGCATCGGGCCCGGCTCCATCTGCACCACCCGGGTGATCGCCGGGGTGGGCGTGCCGCAGCTCGGCGCGGTCATGGCTGTTGCAGAAGCACTGGCCGGTACCGATGTTCCGCTCATCGCCGATGGGGGCATCCGTTACACGGGCGACATCGCCAAGGCGTTGGCCGGCGGTGGACACTCTGTGATGGTGGGCAGCATGCTGGCCGGTACCGAAGAGAGCCCGGGCGAAACCATCATCTATGAGGGCCGCCGCTTTAAGAGCTACCGCGGCATGGGCAGCCTCGAGGCCATGCAGAAGGGCTCCAAGGACCGCTACTTCCAGGACGCGGAGGACGATCTGAAGAAGCTGGTTCCCGAAGGCATTTCCGGCCGCGTGCCTTACAAGGGCACGGTACAGGAGGTCATGTACCAAGTCATTGGCGGCCTGCGGGCTGGCATGGGCTACGTCGGTGCCAAGGACATTCCCGCGCTGCATGGCGCCAAGTTTGTGCGCATCACCTCCGCCGGTGTCAAGGAGAGCCACCCGCACGACGTGATGATTTCGCGCGAGGCGCCCAACTACAGCATCCGCTGATCGGGCTTAGCGCCCACTGAATTGGCCGAGTTTCCGGAGCGGTTTCCGCAGCCGGAGCAGGAGGGGCGGTCGCGCCCCGTTGATCCGCCACGCCTTGGCGTCCTCCGCGTTGGCCTGCAAGCGATTTCCGAGGGAGGCGTTGGATTGCCCGCCCGTGCGCATCTGCACCGTCACGCGAGGCAGGTAGGCGAGCTCGGCACCGCGGAAGTGGAAAAAGCGCAGCATCAGCTCGTAGTCGGCAGCACTCTTCAATTGAAGGTTGAACAGCCCGGCCTCTTCGTACAATTCCCGTTTCACGAAGAGTGTGGGATGGGGCGGCATCCATCCCTTGCGCCAGTCCCCCGGGTGGCCGGATTTCCAGCGGCGGGTGACAGTGCGTCCGTCGGCTTCGTCGACGTAGTCGAGATCGGCGTAAATGGCGTCGGCGCCGGTGTCTTCGAAGGCCTCCAATGCGTCGGCGATGACGTGGTCATCTGCGAACCGATCGTCGGCATTCAGGATGCCGATGATGTCGCCCTTGGCCCGGGCCACCCCGCGGTTCATCGCGTCGTAAAGCCCTTGGTCGGGGGCGCTAGTGACCTGTGTGATGCGGTCTCGGTGCAGCTCAATGCAGGCAAGGGTGTCGTCGGTGGACGCCCCGTCCACGATGTGGTAGTCAAGGGTGAAGTCGCCCTTTTGGGACACCACGCTTTTCACCGCCTCGGCCACGGTGGCAGCCGCATTGTAGGTGACGGTGACGACGGAAACGGTCATGGCTGGAGATCGCGGTTCCGAATGGGTTGGGCGGGATTGCCTTGGTGGATTTTTCGGGGCTCCAATGCTCCCAGACCCACGCTGCCCGCCGTCAAGACGGCCTCTTCGCCGAGGACGGCGCCGGGTCCAAGGATGCTATGGGCACCGGCCCAGCTGCCGTCTTCGAGGATGACCGTGCGGGTGATGAGGTCAAACGTAGTCCGGGTGTAGTCGTGGTTTCCGCACAGCAGATAGGCGCCTTGGCTCACACAGCAGTGGTGGCCGATGTGCACATGGTCGATGTTGTCGATCCACACTTCTTCGCCAATCCAGCTGTGGTCCCCGATAGTCAAGTTCCAAGGATACTTGATGCGGATCCGGGGTTTGAGCAAGACTCCTTTGCCAAGTTTCGCCCCGAATGCACAGAGCCAAAACCGCTTGATGGCGTTCGGCCACGGAATCCCGGTCTCCAACACCATCAGACTGACTGCATACCAAAGTGCCCGCTTGAGCAGGGTACCGGGTTGGAAGTCGGCATTGTCGAACTGGTTGAGGCGCATCCGAGTCATGGGAAGAGCTTTCGCTGGGCCGCAAGATGCGACGGACTGAGGAGGCACTCTGCGTGGGTGTCCGCCGAACAGGATTCGAGCTCGGTTGGAGACATCGCGAGCAATTCCGATGCGGCTTCGAGCCACCTGTCCTCATCCAGTGGGATGCAGCGAACGGAGGGGCCGGGGGTCATGCCGGACCACGCGGTTTGGTGAGATACGATGACCGGCCGTGCAGCGGCCACAGCTTCCGCGACGGCATGGCCAAAGTTTTCATTGAAGCTGGGCACCAAAACGAGGTGGGCGGCTGCGAAATGGGCCCGCAATTCCGCAGGCGGGACTGCGCCGTGAAGAATGAGGCGAATCGCGCCGGATTCTGCCTTGAGGCGCTGGACTTCCGAAGGGTCTTCCAGCGGGCCGACGATGTGGCATTCGGCTGGTTGACCTTGGGCCAAGAGGCGTTTCGCCACTGCCAATCCGAATCGATAGTTCTTGATGGGATGGATGCGTCCTACGCTGAGCAGACGAAGGACATTGCGGTCCGCCGGAGGAAGGGGCTGAAAAGGCGTGGGCAGGTTGAGGGCTACGGCCACTTTGGCCTCAGGGAACCAGTGGTGAATTTCTCGACGTTCGGCCTCTGTGGAAGCGTGCCAGGTCAGGTCGTGGTATCGTCCGGTGAGACGCTGTGTCCAAAGCCACAGGCGTTTGCGCCAGGGCTTGATGGAGAGCGCGCCTTGGCCGAGCATGCCCCGCGGAGCCAGCAGGGTGGGGGTTCCGGTGTGGCGCGCTGCCCGCCAGGGAAGGCGGCTGAAGGGCCCGCTGAAGAGGCTGTTGAGGTAGAGCTGGTCTGGTTGCAGTTCTGCAAGAAGCGTCCGCCACTGGGAAGCGGTTTGCTCTGCGGGAGAGAGGTACAACACCTGTGCTTTGCCCACGGTGTGCCAGGTTCCGTGGCGAACGGGAAGCGGAGCATCCGCGCCCAAGTCTCGATCGCCTGTGACGATGCGGAAGTCGAGGTCATCGCCAAGGGCCTCCACGAGGTTGGCAATGCTCCTCACCGGTCCGCCTGCACGGTAGGCGGGCAAGTACCAGTCCAGAGCGACCAGCACGAGGGGGCGTGGGGCTTCACTGGAGGTCATGGCGTTCGATCCATTGTCCAAGGGCGACCAGGTTCCAGATGCGCGACCATGTGGTGCGCCCGGCTTCAAAGTCCATCCAGAGTCGATTCAATGCCGGACCATCGAGGATGCCCCGCGTGGCGAGGGTGTTCAGTCCGGATTGGCAGAGGGGCTCAAGCGCGCCGCGCATCCAGATGTTCCAGGGCAAGGTGAAGCCCATCTTGGGCCGGTCGATGATTTCACGAGGCAACCGCGGGCCCAACGCTGCGGTTAGCAGGGCTTTTGGGGTGTGGCGGAATTTGATGTCATCTCGGATGGCCAGAACCGTTTCGACCAGCCTGTGGTCCAAGAAGGGCACGCGGACCTCGAGGGCATGGGCCATCGACATCTGATCGGTGTCCCGCAGCAGCACGTGCTGCATGTAGGTGTGCAGTTCGGCCAGGCTCACCCGGCTTAAGACGGGCAGGGCATTGCCCGGTGGGCGCTGGAGTTGTTGGGCGCACCAAGTGGCCACGCGGTCCTGTGCGATGGGGTCTGGCAAGAGCGGGGCGATGTCGGCATCGAGCAACAGTCGGCGGCTGATGGGGTAGGTGGCCGCCGGGTCGAGGCGGTCTCCTGCGAGCAGTGCGGCGAATTTGCGGCTGGCCACGCCGGGTCGCGCCCTCTGGTAAGCTTGCCCCACGGCTTTTCGAAGTCCGCGGGGCCAGGCCATGGCCCATTGCCGGTCCATCAGGTCCAGGGTGCGCCTGAAGACAGGGTAGCCTGCAAACAGCTCGTCCCCGCCCAGTCCGCTGAGGGCCACGGTCAGGCCGGTCCTTTTGGTGGCTTGGGAGACCATGTAGGTGTTGGGCCCGTCGCCACTCGGATGGTCTGTTGCGGCCAAAGCGTCTGGCACCGCTTCGAGAAAGTCCGCCGCGCGCAACCGGACCTCGTGGTGCTCCGTAGCGCAGTGCTTGGCCACAAGGCGGGCGTATTGGCTTTCGTCAAATTCATCTTCTTCGAAGGCCACATTGAAGGTGGACACCGGACGTTCGCTGACTTCCGACATCAGGGCGACGATAGCACTGGAGTCGATGCCGCCGGACAGGAAGGCGCCGAAGGGGACATCGGACCGCATGCGCAGGGCCACGCTGTCCATCAGCAATCCCCGTACGTTCTCCGCGGCGGGCTTCAGGCTGTAGGTCCAAGGCTCGCCCATCCGAGCGAGGCCTTCTGCCTTCGTGGCGGCATCCCACCAGCATTCGGTGCGGACTTCGTTGTCGTCTGCACACAAGACGTGGCCGGCGGGCAGCATTTCGACTCCTTCCACCAATGTGCCCGGACCGTGGACGGTCTGGTATTGCAGGAAGTCGAGGAGCCCTGCCCGGTCCAGTCGCTTGGCCACCCGTCCGGATGCCAGCAGCGCACGGATTTCACTGGCCCAGCAGAGACTGTCGTCCGTCCGGGCGACATACAAGGGCTTGATGCCCATCCGGTCACGGGCGAGGAGGAGCCTCTCTTCAGCCGTGTCCCAGAGGGCCAAGGCAAACATCCCGTTGAAGCGCCCCAAGGCGGCGGTGCCCCATTCGCGCAGCGCGGCCAGCACCACTTCCGTGTCCCCCGTCGTCTGAAACGGGTAATCCAGCTCACCGCGCAGTTCCCGGTAGTTGTAGACCTCTCCATTGAAGGCCAACACATACCGACCGCACCAACTCGTCATGGGTTGGTTGGCGGCATTGGAGGTGTCCAGGATGCTCAGGCGGCGGTGGCCGAGGACCACCGCTTGATCATCGGTCCAATGCCCTTCGGCGTCCGGACCGCGGTGCGCCAAGGCGGCAGTCATGCGGTGCACGGCGGCCCAAGCTGCTCCGTCCGCCTTGCCGTGGATGCCTGTGATGCCGCACATGGGGGCTCAGGTTTCGGGGTCGTCTCCGTAGCCTCCTTCTCCGTAGCCGTATCCGCCGTAGCTGCCGTATTCATAGCCGTAGCTGTAGAGGTAGCGGGAGGCGTACTTCGAAGCGTAGTAACGCCAGCGGGTGGGGACAATCCCGTTAAGCACCATGCTCACGTGGCCGATGTTGTTCTGTTCCAACAGGCCCTCCAATTGGCGCATGCTGCGCAGGTTGGCGCGTTTCACGTGGGCGACCAGCAGTGCGCGGTCCACGTGCTTCATCAGCACCAGCGCATCGGTGATCAGCAGGATGGGCGGGGTGTCAATGACCACGAAATCATAGGCCTTCCGGGCCTCAGCAATGAGGGTTTCGGCCCGCTTGTTGAGCACGAGCTCCGAAGCGTTCGGGGGCACCGGGCCGGAGGTGAGGATGTCGAGCCCTTCGATGGCGGTGTGCTGCACAGCATCCTGCCAAGATGAACGGCCGATGAGGCAACCGCTGAGGCCGATGCCACGCTCGAGGTTGAAGGCTTTGTGTGCCCGCGGTTTGTGCAGGTCAAAGTCGATGAGCAGGGTCCGCTTTCCGGCTTGACCGAGCAGGGCCGCCATGTTGGTGGCGGCGAAGGTCTTGCCTTCTCCTGGGTGCATGCTGCTCACCAGAATCGTGTTCTGGCCTTCTCGATTCAGCAGGTACTGTAGGTTGGTCCGCAGCCCCCGGAAGGCTTCCGTGGTCGGATGGCGTGGGCTCTTGCTGGACACGAGTGCGTGTTCATCTTGCCCGACGTTGTCATGCTGGGGGATTCCGCCACTGATGGGAAGGTGGGTGGCTTCGCGGAGCTCATTGACGCTCTCGAGGCGTTCAAACAGGAGAAGCCGGAGCACTGAAATGGCCATGGCGATGGCCAATCCGATGAGCGTGTAGTTGCGGATGGTTTTGCCCTTGTCG
>MDTG01430536.1_pt1 | contig 14774 bp, 12 predicted proteins | sample 811421 | NCBI WGS metagenome assembly MDTG01 (sample SAMN05326645, study PRJNA326480) | marine metagenome | isolation source: seawater | place: Pacific Ocean: South East | collected 2011
ATAAAAGTAAAGCTTGGAACAATTATTTTGTCACCTGGTTTTATTCCAATAGCTTTATAAGCTAAATACAAAGCAGAACTTCCACTACTTACCCCAGCTGAAAATGCCTTACAATATGAATTTAAATTATTTTCAAATTCTCTTACTTTGGGACCTTGAATTAAATAATTTTTTTCTAAACATTCAAAAATAGCGGAGTCTATTTCTTGTTTATGTTTCAAATAAAGTCTACTAAGATTTTGATAATCTACTTTCAGTCATAACTCCTTATTTGGATTGGACCTTTATTCCAAGGTATTCCAAATTCAGCATCAAGATTAGCTTGTTTCATTAATATGGAAACTGTGTGATCAAAAGCATCTAAAAAACCAACATCAAATGGCATTGGACTTATTGGCTTAGTATTTAGATGATCTTTAATAACTTTAATAACTCCATTTTTTTCAATTATATTGCCTGCTATATATCTATCTGCACCACTTCTGTCTAAAAAACCTGACTCATGATAGACATATAAATTACCTTTACTATCTAAGCACGTTGCAACTTGAGGAAAACCATAATTTGGCATATCTTTATAATTTACCATTTTAAGAGGACCAACATTTTTACCTTCTGTTAATGGTTGCAATGCATAGCCATAATCAACATAAAGTTTTTTTAGTTCTTGTTTAGTTTCACATTCTTCTTTAATCCAGTCAAAAATTTTCTTTAATTCCTCCCTTTCCTGAGCAGAAATTACAGAACCACTCTGAGAAAAATCCTCTCTTAATGTCAAATAATCAATAGATCTACCAGATGCAATTGATACTTCAGAAATAAATTTGAATAATGGCTTTAATAATTTACTTTGGCCAGGTAAAATAATCCAATTTAGACCAATCTTGATGGTTTTTTTTCCAATATTTTCTTTAAGAAAATTAATTAAATTATTTTTTACAACCGTGAAGGATTTGGGGACCCTTGTAACTTTTTCATAAGATTCATTGTCTACGCCATATAAACTGATTCTTAATCTTTCTAAATCAAATAGGCCTTGTTGCTTTTTGAGAAAATTTGGTGTCAGGGCAAATCCATTAGTATACATTTGCATTAAAAAACCTTTTGAGGCTCCATAAGAAACTATTTCACCTATGTATGGATTTGTTAGTGGTTCGAGACCACCACTTATTCTAAATCTATCTTCCCAATTATAGTCATCTTTAGGATCTTCGTCGATTACCTTTTTAAAAATTTCAAAACTTTTTTTTGCAACTTCATCTGTATATTTAGCTGCATAATTTCTACCACAAAAAGTACAAAAAAATTGACACCTTATACCTGGAAAAAGACCAATTCTATTTGGATAAGATACTTTATTTTTAATTGCATCTACTAATTTTCCTGACTCCATTAAAGAGGCAACAGTATTTTCCCAATACTTTCTTCCTGTTCCTTGAGTCATAATATACTCTTGAAGAAAATCATCATTTCTTACTTTTTCTGATGTAGAAATTAAATTATCCTTTGAAACGCTTAATTGATTAGCAATTTCTTCCATAGAAATAAAGGGATCATTACTAAATATTTGACAAATCTTTTTGATATTATCTGGATAAGATGAAATGTCTAAAGATTTTTGTTCAGGCTTGTAGTGTTTATATCCTAGTCTCATCTAAAATTATTTAACATAAATTTTTTTCCAATCCTCAAATTTTTTTCGAAGTTGTTTTTCATTTTTATAAGACATTCTTTTTGTAGGTTCAGACTCTACCATTTTAATAATCTTAGGATTATTTAAATGATTTTCAAAGTTTATCAACATATTAATTTCTTGCCTATAATGTCTTGCACTAAATACATCTAAAGTATCAGATTTAAAAGATGGTGTAATTTGGTGAGAAATTATTTTACCCTTATCAATTGAGGGATCAATGAAATGTAACGTAGTACCAATTTTTTTTTTTTTTACAATAGCCCATTTAAAACTATCAAGACCTCTTATCGCTGGTATTAATCCAGAATGAGAATTTAATATTAAATTCTTTTCTATTTTTTTTGAATCTATAATACTTGCACCACCAATTAAAACTATATCAAGATTTTTATAACAATTCTTATTATCTAGTTCTTTAGTCTTAAAGTTAAAATATTTTGAAATTTCAAAAGGACTACATCCTATAAATTCATTAGGTCTGTGATTAAAATAATTTTTTTTTTTTTTGTTTTTAAAATTTAAAAATTTTTTAATTATTAGAGTTATTTTTTTATATCCTCTAGAGTGCAAACCATAGATTAATTCTTGGGTTTTGTAATGAGGTTTATTATATGTAATTATACCAATTTTCACAAAAATAATTAATTATTAAGGGTTCAAATATAATTATCTTAAAAAAATAATTTTTAAAATAATTAATTTAATTCATGCAAAACACTATTTAGCAAATTATTTGATAATTCATACCTAAAATGAAATGGATCAAAAAATAAATTTGCAGGTACTTTATTTTCGTATGCAAAATTTACTCTATCGAGACAGTTTACTTTATTTTGAATTAAATAATTACAGATATTTTGATATTTTTTTAGATACTCCTTATAATCTATATCGTAATTAATAGTTTTATAAAAATTACTTTCTACAGTGTTTAAAACAATCAGTATTTTTTTTTTATGTGTTTGATTTTTTGAAACTAGAAACGATAATTTCTTGTCAAAGTTACTTACAAAATTAGCGTTTTTACCAAAATATAAATTTTTTTTAGAATATTTATTTAAATCATATGTTTCTTTAAATTTTACGAAGGTGCTTTCTATATATTCATCGGGATATTTAAATGATCCATCGGATCTAAATCCTGAATTAAATAGTTTAGCATTAAAACCAATATTTTTCTCATTTTTTTCTAAAGCTATAATTTTTTTAAAGTTCTTAAATATATCTGACATTGTATGATTATATTTACTAAAAATTAAAAATTTTTTTTGAATCCAATAATATATTCTGATATTTTTTTTATATAAATTTTTTTTTAATTTATTTATAAAAAAAAATTTATTTTTTGAAATTTCGGGAAAATTGTCATTAAAATGATATGGGTCTAAAAAAATAATTATATTATCTGGGTTATAATTTAAATTATCAAGAAAATAACGGATTTCTGACAATTTTAGATTTCCTTTTGAAGAATTATAATAATTCAAGCCCAATAAATCTGGTCTAAATGTCATCGATGTAGATGATCCTAATAATATATTCTGCTTTAATTTATTTGCAGAATATATTTTAAACTCTAAATCTTCAAATTCATGACTGTATTTTTTTCCATACAGTTTGAAAGTAATATTTTGTTTTTTATAGTCGAAGTTCTCTTGTAAAAGATATAAGTAAACATTTATTGAAAATATTAAAAATAAAAAAAAAAATAAAATTGATAATAAAAAAAAACTTTAATTTGTCACCTGTAAGATAGTTAATTATGCTTTTTAATAGTATAGGGTTTTTGTTCATTTTTTTACCAATTGTTGTATTTGTAAATTATTATTTAAATAAGAAAAATCCTTTTTTTTCAAAAATTTTATTAATAATTTTAAGTTTAGTATTTTATGGTGCATGGAATATAAAACTATTACCATTATTAGTTTTTTCAATTTTAATTAACTTTTATCTTTCTAATGCAATAATAAATTCAAACAATAAATTAAAAAAAATATATGTTTTTTGGGGTGTATTATTTAATATAATCGTCTTAGCTGTCTTTAAATACACCAATTTTTTTATTGAAAATTTTAACTATATTTTATCTTTAGATATTAATTTATTGAATTTAATATTTCCGTTAGGATTAAGTTTTTATACTATTCAGCAAATATCTTATTTAATTGATTGTTCAGAAGGAGAAATAAAAAAAATAAATTTTTTAAAATATTTTACATTTGTTTCTTTTTTTCCTCAATTAATTGCAGGTCCTATTATTTTATATAAAGATTTTGAAAAACAATTTAAAAATTTAGTAAATAATAAAAATCATAAATATTTTTTAGGTTTATTAATTTTTACGATTGGATTATCTAAAAAAATATTAATAGCTGATACATTACAATTATATGTAGATAAAAATTATTTGGATATAAATCTATTAAATGCTTATCAGATTCTTCTAACTTCATACTGCTTCACATTTCAAATTTATTTTGATTTTAGTGGATATACAGATATGGCTATTGGTTTAGGATTATTTTTTGGAATAAAGTTCCCAAATAATTTTAATAGCCCATTTATTTCGAAATCAATGATAGAATTTTGGAGAAGATGGCATATTACGTTATCTAAATTTATTCAAATTTACATTTATCAAAAAATTGTCTCTAAATTTAAAAATTTAAATATTTATAACTCTTCATTAACAATTATTTTTGTAATGTTTCTAGCTGGTGTATGGCATGGCCCTACATGGATGTATGCTCTTTTTGGTTTTGCGCACGGATTTGGTATAGCTATAAATTATTTTTGGAAAACTTACGCTTTTAAACTTCCAGCTTTTGTTAACTGGTTTATAACATTTAATTTTGTTAACCTTACATTTATTATCTTTAGGAGTGAAAACCTAAATCAGCTAAGTAATATTTTTTTTAAATTAACAGATATTAAAATGTATTCTTTAAAATATTTTTATCAAATAAATCCAGAAAATTTAATTGTCTGTATTTTGCTATTATCTACATTTATAATAACTTTCAAATTTAAAAATTCTGAAAATATTATTAAAACTAAAAATATAAACTATAAAAGAATTTTATTTTTTAGTATTATTGGATCAATTTCAATTTTTAAAATTTTAATATCGACAGAGAGTAATTCATTTGTATATTTTGATTTTTAAGTAATATTTTTTAATTGTTTCAAAATTAAAATTACTAGTTTGTCATAAGTAAAGTTTTTTTTATTTGAAATATCGTACGAAGAAAGTTTTATTTTATATTTCTTTTCTATCTTTGAAATCAATTTTACAAAATTGAGAGAGTCTAAAATTCCAGAATCTATTAAATTAATTTTATAATTAATTTTTTTTTCACCTATTTCTTTTTTTAAAAAATTTAATATATCTTTTTTATTTTCCATAGTATCAATAATAAATGATAAATATTAATTATAAAAGCTATTACTTAGAAATTTTAAAAAATCTAAAAACGGATTTTAAATTTTATAAAAATTTAAACATTGAATTTTCTTATAATGATGCATTTAATTTCTCTATTAAGCTATTACATTTTTTAAAGAAAAATAATATTAAAAAAGGAACAATATGTACTTATTCTAATAAAAGTTTTGAAATGTATGCTTCAATTTTCCCTATTTTAATTTCTGGTTATAGTTGGGCTCCATTAAGTATTAGTTATCCTCAAAATAAAATCAATGAAATCACAAAACAAATTAAACCTGTCTTAATTATTTCAGATAAATTATTAATAAAAAAAATTAATAATCTCAAATATAGAAAAACTATATTTGAAAAAGTTAGCTCTGAAAATTTAAATAATAAAAAAATAGAAAATGAAAAAAGACTAAAAAATAAAATAGATAAATTAAATTTAAATGATCCAGCATTAATATATTTTACGTCTGGAAGTACTGGAAAGTCAAAAGGGATCATTATTTCTCATAAGAACATAATTGCTGATGTCTTTGCTCAAATAAAACATCTTCATAAAAAAAAGAAGAATCTTATTTTTGGAGATTATTATGATACCGCTTTTAGTATTTTTTTTGATATATTTTTCCCGGCTATTTATTTAAAATCTACTCTAGCTCCTGCTACTAATATTTCTGACATATATCTCCCAGTAAATCATATTAGACAAAATAAAGTAAATACTTTGATTTGTGTACCTTCCACAATTCAAAGAATAAAAGAATATTATAGGAAAAATATAAATTTGAAACTAAATGTATTAATTTTAACTGGAGAGCCTTTCTACTTAGATTTATTAAAATATATTCAACAAAATATTAATTATAAAAGTTTGTTTAATTGTTATGGCGGTACAGAAATGTCAAATTGGGTTTTTTTTCATAATTGTAAAATGGGTGATTTTAAGAAATATAAAAAATTTGGTCTAGTGCCTATTGGAAAAAAATTTTATAATGTAGATTACGAAATAATTGAAAAAGAACTAATTGTTAAAGGTCCTACGATTTCTCAAGGTTATATCGATAAATCTTTAAATTCAAATTTTAAATTTGGAAAGCTAAATTCATTTTATACATCAGATTATGCTTTAAAATATAAAGGTGTAATTATTTGTAGGGGTAGAAATGATAAAATGATTAAAATCAGAGGGTATCGAGTAGATATGAGTGATGTTGAAAGTAATATAAGAAATATAAAATATGTTAATCAATGTGTAATATTTGAAAAAAATAAAAAAAATTACGAAAATTTTATGTGTGGTGCTATTGAAACTAATGAAAATAAAGTTTCAAATATAAGAAATTATTTATTGAAAAGATTACCATCTTACATGATCCCAAAACAAATAAGATTGTTTAAAAAATTTCCAACTAACTCAAATGGAAAAATTGATAGAAAAAAAATAAAAAATAGCTTTAATTAAAATTATTAAAATTTATTATTTCTAATTAGTTGAATTATGTATTTATTTACCTTTAAGGAAATAAAGTTTCTAAATATATTTTTTTGACTAATGACCTCTTTGAAATAATTAAACTCACCATAACCCGCAATAGTTTCGTTATAATAATCTAGATATTTGGTATAATACTGATGATATTTTTTTTTATTGTAAAAAAATAAAATTTTTAGCAATGGTATAAATAAAACTGAAAAAATTGATATTGGTCTTTTTCTTTTCAAACGGAGATCAATCCATTCTTTTTTAGACCAAATATTTTCATAATTTTTTTTTCTTAAAAAGAAATCGTAAAATTTTTGATCTGTTTTTAATTTCGGTTCAATTTTTTGCCAAAAATTAAGGTACTGTGTATCAAAATGAGGAAGCAACCATTTAATATTAAGATAATCGTAAACTTGTTGTCTGGATAATGAATATTTTGATTGACGATTATATAAATCAAAATGTTCAATTAAACCATAATTATTTTTATTTTTAATTTTTACTTTAACTCCTTGAAAATATTTTTTTAGCAGATCATTGATAATCTTTTCATCGATAAAATTATTATTACCTATCCAAAGTTTGAAATGTTTTTTAATGATAGCATCACATGTTTGGTTAAGACCTTTTTTTGATGGATCTAAGAATTTTTCTAATTGATGTCCCCCAGAAATAAAATCACCACTTAATCCATTTATTATAACTTTGTTATCGAGAAGTTTTTTTTTTTTTAATTCATTTACCGCAACATATTCAGAAGTATCTAGTATGCTCAAGCCTTGCTCAGAATTTTTTAACAAATTTTTAAAACTTTTTGTTTTATAAATACTTTTTATTTTTTGGTTATTAATTTCAATAAATATATGTTTAATATTTAAAAAATTGCATATTTTTTTTGCAGCCTTTTCTTCATAATTATTTTTAATTCCATATGTAAAACAAATGAAATTATTAAATTTAAGTTTTTTTAGCATAGCAACAGTTAATCTCGAATCATAACCTGCGGTAAGTGATACAGCTAAACCTAAATTTCTTTTTTCACAATATTTTATTATTTTTTTAAAAACATCTAAGTTGCATTTGTGATATTGATTTTGAATAATTTTTAATTTTTGTTTTTTTTTATACTTCCACGGCTCATAACTATAATATTTTGTTTTATTAAAAAACTTAGGACTTCTTATTTCTAAAAAAGTACCTGCTTCAACACTTTTAATATTTTTAAAAACAGTTGAGTTTCCAATTGTATATCCACTCATAAAAAAAGATGTTAATGAACTTTTTAATAAATCATTTTTTTTAAGTTTTTGGATTAGATTTGACTTATTGGAGATTAAAATTCTTTCGGTTTCTCTCTGATAAAAAATAGGTATCGATGATATTTTGTCTACACTAATTATAATATTATTTTTATCCCTTGCTATAAAAGCAAACAAACCATCCAGCTCTTTAATAAATTTTTTTTTATCTTTTATAAAAAAAATTTTTTTTAAAATATTTAAAAAAGTATTATTATATAAATGACCTTTATAAATTATAGACTTATTTTGAAAGTTTATTTTTTTCCAACCAAAATCTTCTTTAAAAAAAATTTTTGTATTATTTTTCATTAAATTTCAGATATTTATATAATAATTACATTTTGATATTCTTTTTTTTTAAAAACTTTGATTTCTTTAAGTAAAATAGGATTTTCAAAAAATATATTAATTAATTTATCAGTTAGTGATAATAAAAAATTATTTTGAAGTTTATTATATTTAATTTTTCTCTCTAATTCAAAAAACTTTGAATAGCCTAATGCTTTAAGTTTAATAATAATTTCTGGCTCTATCGAATTCTGATAATTTCTAAGCTCCATTATAATTACTGGCTTGTTTTTTTTTAAAAGTTCAATGCTACCTTCTATTACTTTATTTTCATGACCTTCTACATCGATTTTTATTAAGCCAATTTCCTGATCATAGTCTTTCAATAAATCATCTAGTTTAATCAATTTTATTGAAAAATCTCTTTCATGCTTACCATCAGAAATATTTGAGCCTCCTATATTAGTATGTTTTAATCTTAAAAATGAATTTTCATTTTTGTCCGAACAACCAAAATTATATAATTTTATATTATTTGAATTCTTACAATTTAATTTCAATATTTCAAAACTTGTTGGATGTGGCTCAAATGAGATTACATTTTCAAACATTCTAGAAAAAAATATTGAATGATTGCCAATAAAAGCCCCAATATCAATTGCTGTTTTGTTTTTTAAATTAAAATTATTTTTTTTTAAATAGTCTCTTAAAAAAAATAATAATTCTTTTTCATAAATTCCATTCAAATTTATTTCTGAACTAACTGTATCGAATGAATAAACAACTAATTGATCATAATTTTTTTCTAGTGAATAAAATTTTGCTGAACTATGTAATATTTTTTTTACAATTGGATTTATTAAATTGTAAAATAATCTTTGTTTAAACATTTAATTTTATTAATCTATATATCCCAATAATTTCTTATTATCTATGTTTCCACCACAAATTGGAACAATTACATAGTCATAATTACTAACAAATTTAGGATTAAATAAAATAACGGTATTTGTTAAAGCCCCAGCTCCTTCACTTTTTATCTTTAAATTTTTGAATAAGTATTTTATTGAATTTTTAATTTCTTTCTCTTTAGCAGAAAAAAAATATTTGCAATTTTCAAATATAATTTTTTTAGATTCCTTTGGTAATTTTTTTATCGCAGCACCATCTGCTACAGTATTTTTAGAATTTAATTTTATTTTATTATTTATTATTTTTTGTGACTTTTTAAAATTAAAGGGCTCTACACAAGCAACATCTACATTATTAAAAAAAATGTTTTTTAGTATGATAGATGATGGGGCAGCCAAACTTCCATTACCAACAGGTAAAATTCCTAAAATACTTTTGTCCATTATATTTTTGTCCTCTTTTTTTAACTGCTCAAAAGCCTCAAGCATGAGTGAAGCATTTCCTAAAAAAATATTTTTATTACAACCATTTGAAAAAAAATAATTATTTTTTTTTGAGTATTTTTTTGCATTTTTTTTTGCAATTTCATAATTTTTAGAAAAAAAAATTTTAACTCCTAATTTTTTTAATTTATCTAGCTTAAATTTATCTATACTTTTCGTAACAAAAGAAACACAGTTTATTTTTTTTTGTTTGCAAATACTGGCCATAGAATATGCAAAGTTGCCTGTTGAAGCCAAAACAATAATATTTTTTTTTTTGATTTTTTTTAAATTAATCAGCACTTCAGTTAGTGCTCCTCTTACTTTGAAAGCTTTTTCCTTCTGAACAGTATCATCTACATATAGAATATTAACATTATATTTTCTTTTAATAATAAATCTTGGTTTTTGAACAAAAAATTTTAATTTTGATTTATAATTTTTTGATTTAATTAAAAAGTTTTTATTTTTCTTAAAACTCAAATTTTTATTTATTAAATAATCCATATTATATGTATAAACATTTTATTTTTTAGCTTTTTTTAGAATTTTAATTCTAAGAATTCTTCTTTTTATAAACTGAAAAACTATTATTTATATATTTTTCTGGAGGTGTTGTATCAAAATGTAAAACTTTTTTTTCTAAATTATTCATTTTTTTTAAGTGTTTGCCCATAAATTTTTTAAAATTTATTGCTGGTTTTACCCACCATGGAGTATAAAATGCAAATATAGACCATCTTGTTTTTTTTGGTTTCAAATTTTTTCCAGCTTTATGAATTAAATTACCATGTAAAAAAATAAGATCTCCTTTATTTGCTAAAATTTTCTTAGATTTATTCTTATTTTGATGTCTGCTAAAAAATAAATTAGACTTATGAGAGTTTGGTATATATTCAGTAGCACCATTATAATTATTGAACTCATCCAAGCATAGAATTATTGAATGAAGGACACATGGCTTCATGCTTTCTCTATTTATAAACCTATTATCTTTATGCCACCTATATCCCGAGGCAATTTTTTTTTTTGATTTTGAATATAATACATTTCTTGCAGAATTAACTTGTAAAACATAGTGTTTATCAAAAAGTTTTTTGATAAATAAATCAATAGTTTTATTAATAATTAATTTTAAGAGTGAAAAATCTTCATAGAAAAAATTATATATTACTTCGATTCTTCTATCACCTATAAATAACAAATTTTTTTTTCTACTTTTTTTAATTTTTTCTAATTTTTCAATTATTTCATTACATTTGTTTTTACTTATAAAATTTCTCTCTATAAAAAATCCATTCTTATTAAATTGTTCAATTTTGCTATTTAATGATAAATATTTAGTAGATTTCATAATGTGATATCTACATAGATTTTGTTTAAAGATAAAGAAATATAATCAGCTTAATTCAATTGTTTTATTTACTAATTCTTTAAAATACAAATCATGAGAGATTAAAATTATTTTTATATTTTTAAAATTTTTTTTTATGTTTAGCAATATACGTTCAGATATATCTCTATTAATAGAATTAAATGACTCGTCAAAGATAATAACTTCTGGATTTTGATATAAAGCTCTAGCTATACCTAATCTCTGAGCCTGACCGCCTGATATGTTTACAAAATTTTCTCCTATAATTGTTTGTTCTTTTTTATCTAAACTTTGAATAAATTTTTCTAATTCTACCAATTCAGTTAAAAACTTTATTTTTTTTGTATCTTTAGCTATTCTTTTTTTAATGATTGAAAATGCTATATTGTTTTCAATACTATCTTGAATTAAAGAAGTTTTCTGAGGAACGTAGGCAATGTTTTTTTGCCAATTATATAAACCATTAAAAACATTTTTATCCCCTAGAAGTATATCTCCACTTTTTGGTTTTATTAAACCACAAATTAATTCAACTAAAGTTGATTTTCCTACCCCAGATGGCCCTGATATTAAAATAACTTCTGAATTTTTAATTGTAAAATTTAGATTATTAATAATTATTTTCTCTTTATAATTAAAAGAAACGTTTTTTAAAACTAAATCATTTTTGAAATTAAATTGTACCTTATCTTTATCTATATCTTTTGTTTTTCCTAGATAGTTTTGAAAACTAGATATTTCATTTAAAATAATATTTATTGTTGCATTTGAATATTTAAGTTTGTTTAAAAAATTAATTATTTTATTAATTGAAGGAATGATTTTTATTGAAGCAATGAAAAAAAAACTTAATTTAGAAAGGTTAATGAATATTGTGTTTTCATTATTTTGCAAAAAAAATAACATTATCACAAATGCTATTATCAGAATTGTTTCTAGCCAAATTCTTGTTAAATTTTGAACAAATGAGAGTATTTTTAAAGCATTTATAGATTTTAAATTTTTTATTATAAATTCCTCTGAGAAAAAATTGATTTGATTTAACATTTTTATTAATCTGAAGTTAGAGTAACTTTCTTGTATATCTTTAATAACATCTTTTGAATAATAGACAGATTCTTGTCCTAATTTTTTTAAATAATTTTTAAAAAAAGCATAATAAATTATCCCTACACTTAATATTAAAATTGTAGCTACTAAAGTAATTTGGACATCATAAGAAAAGAGAAAGAATAAAATAAATAAAATAATCAATGTTTCTGATACTAAATTTAAAAAATTTTGGAAAATAGCTGCAAAACTATTTACTTCTAAAAGAATATTTCTAATTACCTGAGATGAATTAAAATTTTTAAATTTTTCATACTCTTGACCAAAATAATTATTATAAAATCTTAAACTTAAATTTGATTTAATTTCTGCTAAAAATTTCTGTAAATACCAATTAAAAAATGCTAGGAAAATATTTTTTACAAGAAATGTTGTTAAAAAAATAATAATTAAATTATTTAATTCTAGGTTGTTAAAAAAATCTTTTATTATTTTAATATCAATTGGAAATTCATCTTGGGTGCCAAAAATTGAGTTAATTATTGGTAAAACTAAGCTTATACTGAGAGTCTCAAGTAACCCAACAAAAATAGTACAAACACCTAGTGCATAAAAATTTTTTAATAATTTTTTAGGTAATACTTTGATGAGCTGAAGTAATATCATTGTTTAATTAAATTTATCCAAGATCCATTATCAATTGTATTTTGAATTTTATTGATTTTATAAATTTTAATTTTATTGAGTACAACTTTTGTATTACTTAAATTTTTTATAGATTCTATATGTATAGGATATGATAATCTATTTGCTATTTTTATTTTTTGCCATTTATTTTTATATAACCACGAACTTTGAATAGCAGAAAAATATACTTCATCAAATACGTAGTAAATATGCATCCAATTGAAATTTGCTAATGTACTTATTCCATTTTTTTGAAATTTAAAATCATCTTTATACAAAGATCTTTGATAATGTTTAAGAAAAATTTTTTTTTCTAATCTAGTTTTTTTTAAATAATTTATTATTTCCAATGTATCATTGTAAACATCCAAATCTCTACCAATATGAGGTGAATAAGTATTATTATTTCTAAACAAATCTGCAATGTAAACTACATTTTTTTTAAATAATGGAACTCCAAGGATTAATTTAATAATTATTTTTATAAAAGTATTTTTTTTTGTAAAATATTTATAGTGTGCTCCACACACTCCAGTAATTAGCTTTTTAGGTAAGATATTCTTGTGAACATTTAATCCATGTTGATGAGAAAAAAAAGCATAATTTCCTAAAATAGTTGGTTGAGAATTTTTACGTATACCCCAAGCTTTTTGATAACCACTTGTTTCTCCGTGTTCGAAAAAAGCGAATTTAATTTTTTTTTTTAATTTTAAAAAAAAGTATAAATTCAAAGGCCTTTCCAATATATTTGATAAGATTAAATCAGTTTTTTTAAAATTTTTTGATAAGTTTTCAATATCATTATTAATCTTTTTTGAATTTATCTCAAAATTTTTTAATACTTGTAAATGTTTTTCATAAATTAAACCTACAATTGGAGAAAAATTAATTTTAGATATTTTTTTATTTTTTTTTATAAATTTATTTAAAAAAAAATTAATTTTTTTAATAAATTTTATATTTATTTTTTTATTTAAAACAAATTTTAAATTTTGAACTTCAAAATCTAAAAAACTAATATTGAACGCTTGTAACAATTTAAAAAAGTTGTTTTCAAAATTATATACTTCCTTAAAAATATAAATTTTTTTTTTATTTTTGAAATTTAATTTAAAAAAAAACTTTTTATATAATTTATAAAAAAATGAATTTAAATTTAAATTTAAAATAGATAAAATTTTTGATTTAATGTAATATGACAATGAAATATTTTCTTTTTTAAAAGATTCACTTTTTATAAATTTAAAATTCTTATTACTTAAATGTACAGCAATATCATAGAATATATTATCATTGGCACTTGTTCCATGATCAATTTTTTTTTTTTGAATACTATTACCAATAAAGACAAATTTTGAATTTGTATTTTTTTTTTTAATAAAATTTGATAACAAAAAATATTTATATAAATAACCACCGATCATACAAGCAAGATCTCGATAAAAAATTGTTTTATAAAAATATTTATTGATATTATTATTATTTATTGGATTTTCAGATAATATTTTATGAGATAATTTATAAGACAATCTCATCAAAATGTTTATTTGATTTTTATTTATATATTTTTCAATATTTTCAATCTTACATCCATCCTGACTTAATTTGTTAATTATAGCTGGTGATGAACTTACCCATATTGTTTTTGATTGATTGAAGTATTTTTTATACAAATTAAAATCGCCAATATTATCAATAAATATATAATTTTTATTGGTATTCATTTTAAATTTTTTAATTTATAAGGTGTTTTCTCTGAAATACATAGCATGAATAAATTAAAATTTTTACAAGAATTAAGCAAAATTTTTGAAATCAAAGTTAATGAAAAATCATCCTTACAAGATGTAAATTTTGACTCATTAAAAATTTTAGATTTAATAGCTTTAAAAGAGAGTAAATTTAAAAATTTAAAAATTAACCCAGATGAATATATTAAATGCTCTAATATTAAAGATATTGTTAAACTTTTTGGATATAAAAAATAAGTGAGTAATTTAAGAAAATTTTTAACCCAAGTTACAAATGAAAAAGAGGTTGTTAAAAATAACTTAAATTTAAATA